>OLTD01000122.1_pt1 | contig 62357 bp, 62 predicted proteins | sample 1643231 | NCBI WGS metagenome assembly OLTD01 (sample SAMEA3136647, study PRJEB25190) | human gut metagenome | biome: human gut; feature: human-associated habitat; material: faeces | place: Austria | collected 2013
ATTATTAATACAATTAAAAGAAGGGATTTTAATGTTTAATAATCATGATGTAAAAGATATTTTTTCTGGAAAAATTGCTAATAGTTGGGAAGAAAAATCTAAATATATCTCAAAAGTAATTGGAGAAGACAATAAAATTATATTTTTTATAAAAAAATATATTAAGCCTAATATGGATATTTTAGAAATAGGTTGTGGCACAGGAAAACTTTTACAACAAATAGATAATTTGTCTACTAACTTAAACTTGACAGGTATAGAATTGAGTAATGATATGCTCAATAATGCTAAAAAGAAAATATTCAATAACAATATCTCTTTTATTAATAGTGCAATAGAAGATTTTTTACCAAATAAACAATACGATCTAATAATTATGAAACAAGTATTACATCATTTAAGTTCTAAAGAAAAAATTTTTAAAAAACTTTCAGGATTTTTAAAAACTAATGGAAAATTAATTATAATGACTCCTAATGATAAATATCAAATGAATATTATTAAATTTAAAAGCATTAATGATAGTTTAGGTAGAATAAGTGATTCTATGATTTATAATTATATTTCTAATCTTCCCTTAATCGTATTATCTATACAGCATGTAAATTCTATTGCTAAATTTTGTTCCTTATATGAATATTTTATGTTTTTATATTCTATCGGTAGTTTACAAAAAATATATGATTATAAATATAATTATATATTTGTTCTAAAATTTATATATATGTTTAAAAATATTTTAAAAAAACAAATACCTATATTAGTAAATTTCAATTATAGTTATATTATTATTACTAAAATAATGGAGTGATAAATTATGAGCATAAATTATAACGAACAACTTCAGCATGCATTTAATGATTGGGCTAATACTTATGAACAAGAAGCCGAAGAAAAATTAAAAATCAGAGGTTATAGCTATGGTATATTAACTAAATTAATAATAAGCTATCTAGATATTAATAAATCACATGAAATATTGGAATTAGGTGTTGGAACAGGTATTATAGGAAAATATTTAAAAAATTTTTTACCAACAATTACCATAAACGGAATAGATATTTCTAAAGAAATGATTAAAGAGGCACAACAAAAAAATGTATATAATAAATTATTTTTAGATGCTGTTGATAATCATTTATATAATCAAAAATATTCATTTATTTATACTTCATTTATGTTGCACAGTGTCAAAAATCAAGAAAAACTTATTTCTAAAATTTATAATACATTACAAGATAATGGTATTTTTATTATCATTGACTTAATACCAAATATAAATAAAAAAGATTCTACTTTACACAGTCAAAAATATGAACATGGAGCACCATCTAATTATAAGCATTTATGGGAATATTTGTATTTAATGGAAAAAAATAATTTTACCATTAAAGAAGTCAAACAATTAGGAATCAATAAAGATTATAATCATTATATAATTGTTTTAAAAAAATAAATGAGGCTTTAATATGGATAAATTAGATGAATTAATATACAAAGTAAAATTATTGCATAAACAAAACGATTTTAAACTCAAAGGTGGTGAAGATAAATATTATAGAATGTGTTTATTAATGGAGGAATTAGGCGAAATTTGTGAAAGTTTAACAAAAGAAAAAAGCAATTTTAATGAAGAACATGCAGATTTATTAATTTTATTATTAGGCAACTGCGTTGCCTACAATATAGATATTGCTAAACTTACGTCTACTAAATTAAATCAATTGTTAAAAATGAAACCTATTGCTAGCACAGATGGACATATACGTTTAATAACAAAAAATATAAAGAAGGATTTAAAATGAATATAATGATTGCCGGTGCTTGGGATGAAAAAAATCATATTTTATTAAATAATGCTAGATTATTAGCTAAAAATTTATCTTTAATGGGAAATATAATTATTACCGGTGGCGGAACTGGTGTTCCTACTTATGTAAATTTAGGTGTACAAGATGCTAAAGGAATATCTATCGAATTTAACAATAGCAACAAAATATTTACTTCACAAAAAAATTATAGTTTTACTATATTTACAGAAATGGGATGGGATGGTAGAAGTCTATTGGCTGTAAAATCTAGCGATTTATTAATTGTTTTAGGAGGAAATAACGGTACTTTAAATGAAATAACATTAGCATATTTAAATAAAATACCAATTTTTATACTACGTAATAGTAGTGATTTAATTACTAGATTTGAAAAATTCTTATACAAAGGAAAATATATTGATATTAGAGAAAATCAAGAAATTTTATTTTTTGATAATATTTTTAAAATAATAAATAAAATAAAAGGACTGTTATAAGATGATTCTATCTGTGTCTAGAAGAACTGATATACCAGCATTTTATTCTGACTGGTTTATAAATAGAATACGCCAAGAATATGTTTTAGTTAGAAATCCTATGAATCATAAACAAGTTAGCAAAATAAAATTATCACCCTCTTTAATAGATTGTATTGTATTTTGGACAAAAAATGCAATTCCTTTAATGAAACACCTAAATGAATTAAACAATAAAGGATATATATATTTTTTTCAATACACCCTAACACCATATAATAATACTATAGAAAAATATCTTCCAAATAAATCTATTATAATTAAAAATATACAGACTTTATCTAAAATATTAGGAAAAAATAAAATTATATGGCGATATGATCCTATATTTATTAATGAGGAATATACTATAGAAAAACATGCATATTATTTTGAAAAATTTTGTAATAAATTAGCTAATTTTGTAAATTACGTAACTATTAGCTTCCTTGATAAATACAAAAAAAATAAGAATATTAATTTAGATACTCCTGATATTAACACTATATATTATATAAGTGATATTTTTGGAAAAATTGCTAGAAAATATAATCTAACTATAAAAACTTGTGCTGAACCCTATAATTTAAGTGAATATGGCATATATAAAGGTGCTTGTATTGATAAATATTTATTAGAACAAATTTTACATTATCCTCTAAATATAAAAAAATCTATTGGTCAACGAACCTCTTGTCTTTGTTATGAAAGTATTGATATTGGTACATATAGCACTTGCCAAAACGGATGTATTTATTGTTATGCTACTAATAAGACTTTATTAAAAAATAATATTAATCTTTATAATAAAACTGGGGAAATATTATGCGATACCATTACATCAAAAGATATAATAAAAGAGCGCTTTATAAACACACTAAAAAACAAAGCTTAACTAAAAAAAATTTATTTATATTTTTTTCTAGTCAATGGTTCTCTTTATTAGGATCAACCATTGTTTCTTTTAGTATTATTTGGTATATAACTTTAACTTCATCATCTGCTACCTTAGTAGCAATTTCTATTATTTGCACTTATATTCCACAAATAATAATCTCTGTTTTCGCTGGTAGTTGGGGCGATAAATATAATAAAAAATTACTCATTATTCTAGGTGATACTATTACTGCCTCTGCTACATTAGTTTTAGTTTTATTATTTTCTCTAGGATATCAATCTATTTATCTAATTTATTTATTATGCATTTTTCGTTCCCTCGGTTCTGGTATACAGACCCCACTTGAAAATGCTTTTATTGCTACTATTTGTCCTAAAAATTTATTACAAAAAACGAATAGTATTTATTCTATTTTAAATTCTTTAATTAATATGATTTCGCCTACTATTGCCGCTTTATTATTAAGTTTTTATTCTTTCAAATTTATTTTATGTATAGATTTTATTACAGCAATTATTGCTATTTCTTTATTTCAAAAAATAAAATATCATGAATATAAATATTCTACTAATAATACTATGTTTTCCTCATTTAAAGATGGCATAATCTACTTAAAAACTAATGCTTATTTACGTCATATTGTACTATTTTTTCTAGTTTTTTACTTTTTTATGTCTGTCCCTGGATTTTTAACACCTGTATTAGTCAGTACTAAATTTAGCAATGATAGTATTTATCTTGCTATCAATGAAACTACTTGGTTTATTGGTAATTGTATCGGTGGATTTATTATATATAAACTAATATTAAAGAGTAAATTATTCACAATGGCTCTATCTTGTTTTCTTTTTGGCATTCTAATTTTAGGATTAGGTTTTGCTGATAATTTCATTTTGTATATCGTAATTATGTTTTTTTCCGGTATAGTTATGCCCATATTTAATACATCTAATCTAACAGCTATTCAAGAAAATACACAACAACTTATGCTTAGTAGAGTTTTTTCTAATATAAATATTTTAATGAACATCTCTACTGTTATCGGTATTTTATTTTTTGGTATAATTGGTGGTTTCATTACTATTGATAAACTACTCATTATTACTGGTAGCTTTATTATGTGTTTATCTTTTTTTATTTGGCAAATGTATAAACGTTTTTTAATTTAACCTAATGGACAAGAAACCTCTTACACTTAAAATTACTTTGTAATTTTTGAAGTGAGAGCTTCTTTTTGGGAAATAGTTGCTTTTGTTAGCCAACTATATTTACCAAGCTATTCCCGTAGCTCCTACGGTTATTTATATTTTTAGGCTGTTTCTCTTATTTATCGCACCACCTATAGAGGTGAGCGGTTCACAATTCCATAATTATGTATAATAAAAACGAGCAATATTATATTTTTTACTTTATTTATTGCTCGTTTTATTATTTTTTATTAATCTTTTATAACATTTGTTCCGTCAAAATGTGGTACAAAATCTTTAGTTGCCGTATTCCCTTGTTGAATAAAGCAATTCTTTACGCCTAAATCTAAGGCATAATCAACAACTTTATCATACTCAAATGTCGTTAATTTACGTTTTAATTTGGGGTGAGTAGATGCTTTATACATTGGTGTATATTGATTCATTAAGCTTAAATATATATCATCACCAAATGTTTTATATAAGTATTCTACAATTTCCATACTTTCTTTATAATACCATGGCAAGATTAAATGGCGAATGATGACTCCTTTTTGCATGATATTATCTTTAAATTGTGGTTTACCTACAAGTGCAAACATTTTATCAATGGCTTCTTTGACTACTTGAGGATAATCAGGAGCATGGGAAAATTCTTTGGCTGTATCTGGTGAGTAGTATTTAAAATCAGGTAAAAATACATCAATATAGTCTTTGAGCATTTCTAAGACTTCAACTCGTTCATAGCCACTTGTATTATAAACTACAGGAATAGATAGACCTTGTTTTTTGGCTAATTTTAGAGCTTCAATTATTTGTAAAACATAGTGAGTTGGTGTTACCAATTCTAAACAGTGGGCATTACGAGCTTGTTGTTCTAAAAAAATTTGAGCTAAACGCTCAATAGTTACAGGAAATCCTTTACCTTCGGTACTGATTTCGTGATTTTGGCAGAAGATACATCTCATATTACAATGAGAGAAAAAAACCGTGCCTGCTCCATTTGTTCCGGATAGGCACGGTTCTTCCCATTGATGTAAGGATACGAGAGCAATTTCCACTTTATCACTAGCATGACAGACACCATAATTTTTAGTGCGGTCAACATGGCATAAACGAGGGCAAAGTGTACAATTTTGCATATCCATAAAAAAACACCTTTTACTTAATGATTTGCTAATTTAAAAATAGCATAGACGTCTTGATAATTTAATGGTGAAAAATTGCCAATGGTTTTTGTATTATTATCTGTACACATTGAAGTGAGATAAGTCAATTCTTCATCAGTTAATATTTTTCCCACTAATTGGCTGATATTTATAGGTAAGTTTAAACTAGTGAAGAAGTCTTCAAAATGTTTGATAGTTTCAAGGGCAATAGTTTCATCAGTTTTATTTACTGTATCAATATTAAATAAAATTTTTCCTAGATGACAAAAACGCTGAACATCTTTTTGATAGATATATCTAGCCCATGATGACCAGATAGCAGTCAATGAGGCTCCATGAGTAGCGTTATATTTAGCACTTAATTCATGACCAAATTTATGTACACTAAAATCTTTAGTGCGACCAAGACCTGTTATATCATTGTGGGATAAAGAACCAGCATACATAATTTCACTATGAGCAATATAATTTGTAGGCTCATTTATCATGATTGGAGCTTGCGCGATGACATCTTTTAATAGACCTTCAGCGATATAATCTGTGAGATAATTATTTTGTTCTTTGGCAAAATAACGTTCTAATGTATGCATTAAAATATCGGCAATACCACAGGCTTTTTGATAATTTGGGGCACTGTAAGTTAATTGAGGGTTCATAATAGCAAAACATGGACGATTGAATGGCGTACTAAGACCACGTTTTTGCCCTGTTTGTTCGTTAGTTAAAACAGCCGAATCACTTGTTTCACTACCGGCAGCAGCTAAAGTAACAATGCTACCCATAGGAGTAGTATTAGTCAAGGTTATTTTTTTTGTCCAGATATCCCAAATATCATTTTGTGGATATTTCAGACCATGTGCAATGGCTTTAGCTGTATCGATGACAGAACCGCCACCGATAGCTAAGACAAAATCAATATTAGCTTGATATGCTTTTTTTACAGCATCATTTACAAAGCTAACGACAGGATTTGGTTGAACGCCACCTAAGGTCATATAAGATAAATTATCATTGGATAATTGTTGACAAATTTTATCAAGTAATCCAGAACGTTTTACTGAGCCACCGCCGTATATTATTAATACATTATGACCATTGTATTTTTTGATTAATGAAGCAGTGGATAATTCACTATCTTTGCCAAAAATAATTTCTGTAGGACAGTAAAATTTAAATTTTTCCATAATAAAACCTCAACAAAATTAATTTTGAAGAATATCAGAAACAACTATATCGGATAATGAAGAAACGATTTTATCAGCACGAGATAAATCTTGTGGGCCAGAATTTGGATTATCATATGCGATACAATAAGCTCCAGCATCTTTAGCCGCCATAATACCAGCAGTAGCATCTTCAATTACTACGCAATCAGCTGGCGCAAAGCCTAAAGCTTTAGCTGTTAACTGATAAATTGCAGGGTTTGGCTTGCTAGCAGGAAGTTCTGCACCACTTAAAATATATTCAAAACAATCCATTAAGCCGAATTTTGTTAAAACAGCATTGATAACTTTTCTATCAGCAGAAGAAGCCAAAGCTACAGGAATACCTTCGCTGTGTAATTGATAAAGTAAATCTAAAACGCCATCAATAGGATAGATGGAATTACTTTCTTGAATATATTCTAAATAAATGCGATGTTTATAATCGACCATTTCTTGAATAGAAACGGGAGTTGTAGCAAATTTGGCAAAATCTGTAAAAAATGCTTTGGCAGAACGACCAACATAGGCTACACAATCTTCCATACTACAAGGGATACCAAAATGTGTTAAAGTGCGTATTTTCATATCAGCATGAATGGATTCACTATCGATTATGACTCCGTCCATATCAAAAATAACTGCTTTCAATTAGGTGCTCCTCCATTTTATATATTAATATTGTAAGTAATTTTACACTTACAATAACTTAGCATATCATTCAAAATCTAAAACTGCAAGGATATTTAAGTATATTTATGATTATTCATGGTTAAATTTATCAATTATGAAATTTTGAAAACGATGGGCAGCAAGAGAAAGTGGTTTATTAGCATACCATGCAAGACCGATATCACGAGTGCATTTTGGATTATCTATAGAAATGAATTTTATATCGAGATGTTCCATTCCAGGAATTTTAGGCACGAGTGAAACACCTAAATTAGCTGCTACTAAACTAGCTACAGTAACAATTTCATCACCTTCAAAACGTATTTTAGGGCGAATAGAAGCTACTTCAAAGATATGTTCAGTTTTAGTGCGTAAACCATACATTGGTTTTAAAGTAATAAATGGCTCGCTAGCAACTTCTGTGATATTTATAGAACTGCGATGAGCAAGTGGATGAGTTGAAGGAACGATGATGAATAATTCTTCTGTCAATAATGGAACCCAAGCGATGCCTTCAGAATTTATCGGAGAACTGCAAAGGCATAAATCGGACTCTCCTTTGAATAATTGTTTTGATAATAAGAACGAATGATTTTGACTAAGGCGAAATTGTATTTTAGGATAGATTTTACGAAACTCTTTTAATAATTCTGGCACAAGATATACACCTAAAGAGTGCATAAAAGATAAATTTACAACTCCGCTATCTGGTTCAGCCATATTAGTTATATCTTGGCGGGCAGTTTCTAATTCTTGTAAGATACGTTCAGCATAAGTTAAAAATGTTTGACCATATTGAGTTAAATTTACTTTACGGCTATCTCTGATGAAAAGAGGTATATTTAAATCTTTTTCTAAGCGACTGATTGAACGACTAAGTGCTGGCTGAGACACATTCAGAGATTTTGCTGCTTTAGTAAAGTTTTTTATATGGGCTAGAGCAACAAAATATTCTAGTTGATTTAATTCCATAAAAAAGCCTCCAAATCCAAACTAATGGTAGTATTTCTAATGTGAATACTTTATATTTGATTATATTATAAGCTAGATTTGATATTTTGTATAATTATATGAGGCAAATATTGACAATAAATTTAAAATATTTTATCATAAAAGAAAATTGATGCTGATATAGCTCAGTTGGTAGAGCAATGTATTCGTAATACATGGGTCGCAGGTTCAAATCCTGTTATCAGCTCCATTTTGACAGATAATATAATTAAAACTATAACAAAAAGCTACTTTATAATAATTATTATGATGAGTAGCTTTTTTTATTTAAATACTTGCAGTTGAATTTTTTCTGTGGTATTATGTGGTTCGTAACAAACAATAGTGAACAGTATCAATATATATTAATAATTTGAACTGTATCTTAGTTGTTTAATTTTAAATAAAATAATTTAATAAGGTAAAATTTAAAAAGAAAAAAGACGCTTGGATCACTATGACCGAGACGAACTTGCAGAATTTTAAATATAAAATATAGTTGATGGATTTTTTGCTATGAAATCAAATCAATTATATTTAATCAATAGGGAAAGTGCATTTCGTGTCGAGATGTACTTTTTTTGTGCTTTTATGTAAGTTCATTATAGTCTCTTTTTGTTTGTTATAAGAACATTAAAGGAGAAGAAAAAAATGATTTTATGTCAAGATGTGGCTAAATTACGTGAATTAGTCGCTAATTTTAAGAAGGAAAACAAATCTATTGGTTTGGTACCAACTATGGGAGCATTGCATGAAGGTCATGCTTCACTTATTAATGCTTCAGCAAAAGAAAATGATATTACAATCGTCAGTGTGTTTGTAAATCCTACTCAGTTTGGACCAAATGAAGATTATGAAGCTTATCCTCGTACTTTGGAAAATGACTGCATAGTGGCACAAAATGCAGGAGCAGATGTAGTATTTGCACCAAAAAATAAAGATTTATATCCTAATGAAGATATGACATGGGTAGAAGTTACAGGTGATATCACAAAAGTTTTATGTGGTAGAACAAGACCTATTCATTTCCGTGGAGTTACTACAGTAGTTAGTAAATTATTCAATTTATCTCGAGCAGATAGAGCATATTTTGGCTTAAAAGATGCTCAGCAAACAGAAGTTTTACGCCGTATGGTTGATGATTTATTTTTCAATGTAGAACTTCGCATTATGCCTATCGTTCGTGAAGTTGATGGACTTGCTAAAAGTTCAAGAAATACTTATTTATCTCCAGAAGAAAGAAAATCTGCGTTGATTTTATCTAAGAGTTTAAAATTGGCAAAAGAAGCATTTACTAATGGTCAAAGAGATGTGGAAGCTATATTAAATTTAGTAAAAGATACTATACAGTCTGAAAAAACAAGTCAAATTGATTATGTAGAAATGTATAAATTGCCAGGATTAAAACCAGTAGAAAATAAAATTGAAGGCAGAGTATTATTAGCTTTAGCTGTAAAATTTGGTACAACTCGTTTAATAGATAATGTCATTTTGGAGGATAAATAATAATGTTATATAATATGTTTCATGGAAAAATTCATCGTGCTACAGTAACTCAAGCAAATTTAGAATATATGGGAAGCATTACTATTGATGAGGAATTATTAGAGCTTGCAGGTATTTTACCAGGAGAAAGAGTACAAGTAGTAAATAATAACAATGGTGCTAGATTAGAAACTTATACAATTGCAGGTAAACGTGGTAGCGGTGTAATTTGTTTAAATGGAGCAGCAGCACGTAAAGCACAAGTTGGCGATACAGTTATTATTATTGCTTATGCTATGATGACAAAAGAAGAAGCTCAAAATTTAGTACCAGATGTAGTCATGGTTGATGAACATAATCGACCAGTAAGAGTACGTGGTACAGAACTTGAAGGCGAAATTGGTTAATATATAATATTATTTTAAATAGAATTTTATAAAACAATTAAAAATAGGTTGAGCATGGATTTATGAAAATAAAGTCTAAAGTGCTTAACCTATTTTTTTTTAGTTTATTGCTATATAATAAAATTTAGCAATTTATGATGGAGATGATTTTGGTGAAATTAATAACTTTAGCAGGGCCACCATCTGTGGGCAAAACTTCTGTAATTTTGCGATTAATAGAAGTGTTACATAAAGAAAAGCAAAAAGCAGGTGTTATTAAATTTGATTGCTTGACGACTTTTGATAAAGAACCATATGAAAAAGCGAATATACCGATACAGATTGGTTTATCAGGAAAATTTTGTCCAGACCATTTTTTTATCAGCAATATTGAAGAAGCTGTAGCTTGGGGAAAAAGTCAAAATTTAGATTATTTAATTACCGAAAGTGCAGGTCTTTGCAATCGCTGTTCGCCATATATTCAAGATGTATTGGCTATTGGTGTAATAGATTGCTTATCAGGGATTAATACACCGAGAAAAATTGGGCCAATGGTGAAATTTGCAGATGTAATAGTCATCACTAAAGGAGATATTATTTCTCAAGCTGAACGTGAAGTATTTATGTATAATGTCTATCAAGCAAATCCTAAGGCACAAGTTATTTTTATCAATGGCATAACTGGTCAAGGTGCATTTATGCTGAAAAAATATATAAATAAAATTGAAGATATAGATACATTAGAAGGAAAAAAATTGCGTTTTACTTCGCCAGCTGCTGTATGTTCATATTGTACAGATGAAATGCGTATTGGTGAAAAATACCAATTGGGCATGACTAAGAAAATGGAATTTAATTGATTAGGTGGAAATTATGGATTTTAAAGAATTTGTAGAAACTCACACAATTGGAGAAATAAAAAAAGCGTATCCTCAAATCAAAGATTATTTGGATAATACAGGTCTATGGAATTTGCCAGATAATTTGACTTTTGCTAAGGCTTTTGAAGATATAGATGAAGAAGATTTATGGCAAGTTGGTATTCGTGATGGCAATATTGCTGATGAACTAAAAAAATATCTTTCAGCTATGCAGAATTTAGAAAATAAAGATGAGGTAAAAGTACATAAATTAACCATCAATGGTGGCAAAAATAAATTGGGCGAAGCTGAAAATATCCAAGTAGAGATTTTTGCAGGGCAAGTAATAAGTATTGTAGGGCCAACAGGTTCTGGGAAAAGTAGATTGCTTGCAGATATTGAATGTTTAGCACAACAAGATACACCGACAAAACGACAGATTTTAATTGACGATGAAATTTTAGATGATGAAGCCAGATTTAATTTAGAAGGAAAATTAGTAGCTCAATTATCACAAAATATGAATTTTATCATGGATATTACTGTAGAAGATTTTTTAACTATGCATGCTAAAGTTCGTTTAGGTAAAGAAATAGAAAATGAAAAAGTTATAATCGCGAAATGTTTTTCTATGGCAAATGAACTAGCTGGCGAAAAATTTACTTTAGATACGAAAGTAACTCAATTATCCGGTGGTCAATCAAGGGCTTTGATGATAGCAGATGTGGCATGTATCAGTAGTTCACCGATTGTATTGATTGATGAAATTGAAAATGCAGGGATAGATAGACAAAAAGCGATAAAATGCTTAGCAAAAAGTGAAAAAATCGTTATTATGTCTACGCATGATCCATTATTGGCTTTAAATGCAGATAAACGCATCGTGATAAAAAATGGCGGAATTAGTAAAATTATAGAAACTACAGCAAAAGAAAAAGCTTGTATTGAAAAAATTCGCCAATTAGATGAAACTTTATTAAATATTAGAAGCAGATTGCGTTTAGGTGATTTAATAGAAAATATAAATTAATAATTGAAATATATAATAATTATAATGAAAATAAAAGAGGTTAGTATTTTGAGATTTTTATTGAGTTCTATTGTTATTTGTTTGGGGATTATTTTTAGTAATATATTAAATGTAGAGGCTAGAATACCTTATACATATTTAAATATAGGAGGACTTACTCCTGACCAACAGATAGATTCTTGCTTTTATGTATATGGTAGACCAACAGCAAATTTGGCAGTGCGAAATTGCAATGGTTTTAATATAAATGAAGTAACTTATAATAGCGAATTAATGGTTTATTATATAAATGGCGGATATAATGAAAATGGCAGAATTAGAGCGATAATCTGTAATGAAGATAATATCACTACTAATTTGGGGATAAGAGTGGGCATGAACAAAAATGATGTATTATATGCTTATGGCGATCCTGATAGAAATTATAGAGAAACACAAGGGACTACTTGGTGCTATTTAGCCGATAGTGAAGACCATCCGAATATGCCACTATATTTTTTCTTTGATAATAGAGATGTTATCAAGACTATTGTTGTTGGTGATATAGGATATTATTATTGATAATTTTAGTGAGATTGATTAGTTGATTTAGCTAATCAATCTTATTTTTTGAGGTGAATTTATTGTTTACAAAGGAAAATATTATAATTGCTTTTTGGGAAATATATCGAGAAAAAAGTATTAATAAAATTACAATAAAAGAATTAATGGATAAAGCAGGATATCATAGAAGTGTATTTTATACATATTTTAAAGATATATACGATTTATTAGAGCAAGAACAAGAAGATTTTTTTGTACAAATTGATAAATTCTTACCATATATATTAAATTGTTTTTTCTTAAATCAAGAAGATAAACATACTTTACAAAAATTAAAAGCATTTTTTTCGATGTATGCACCTAAATTATATGTATTATTAGGTGAGCATGGAGATATGAGTTTTCAATTTAAATTGAAAGAAAAAATACGTAAAAATATATATAAATTTTTTCATTTAGATAAAAATGATTTAAAAGCGGAATTGGCTGTTGAGTTTTTTATAAATGGACATCTTAATGCTTTATTGTATATGTATAAATATAAAGATAGATTATCTATAGAAGATTATTTGGAGATTGTAAGACCGGTGATAAATAATATATTTGTATTGAAAAATCGACAGTAAAGAAATAATTGTCGATTGAACAGAAAATTCGCCTATGACATAATTAATATAAGGGCGGTGATATAATATGCCAAAGAAAAAAATTGCTTTAGTTGTGATATTGTTAATTATGTTAGTGAGTATAGGATGGTACTATTTTTATTATGATAAAGTGGATAAATTGACAGCAACAGGTACGATAGAAGTAACAAAATATGATGTTACACCTAGATTAGCAGGATATATAAGAAACCTTAAATTAGAAGAAGGAAATAGTTTAAATTTAGGAGATTTTGTTTGTGAGATAGAACGAGAAGATTTACGAGCTCAAAATATTGGTGATTGGCAAGCTGTGAAAGAAGCACAAGCAAAACTGCAAGATTTGAAAGATGGCGCAAGGAAACAAGAAATTGCTATGGCAGAAAATAGTTTGCAAAAGGCACAAGTCATTTTTGATAAAGCTCGAACTGATTTAAAAAGAAATAAAGAATTATATGATGTAGGTGGAATAAGCAAGCAAACTTTAGATGATATGCAAAAAGCTGTCGATGTAGCAGAAAAGGAACTATATATTGCTAAAGAAAATTATGATTTAGTTTTAGCAGGAACAAGACAAAAACAGATAGAAGCACAAGAGCAACAGGTTGAAAAATTAATTGCACAAGCTAATGCCAATGCGAGTATTTTTGCAGATACAAAAGTATATAGTCCCATTACAGGAGTTATATTAAATAAAAATTTTGAAAATAATGAATATATCAATCAAGGACAAGCAATTTTGACTATAGCAGATTTAACAGATAGTTGGGTTATTGTATATATAGATATTGCAGATTTAGGAAAAGTATATCTACAGCAAAAAGTGAAGATACAAGTGGATGCATATCCTCAAGAAGTTTTCCAAGGACAAGTAATAAATATAAATGATGAAGCTGAATTTACACCGAGAGAAACTTTGACTAAAGATGAAAGAAGTAACAAGGTTTTTGCGGTAAAAATTAAGATTTTTAATGAGCATAATAGATTAAAAGCAGGTATGATAGCGGATGTGATTTTTGATGATTAAAATAAGTAATGTAGATAAATATTTTAATGATGTAAAAATTATAGATGATTGTAATTTAGTTATAAAATCAGGAGAATTAACTATCATTGCTGGCGGTGATGGTGCTGGCAAGACTAGTTTAATAAAATTAATAGTAGGTTTATTAAATCCTGATAGAGGCTATATATTAATTGAGGGAAAAATACCTTATAAAAAAAGAGCAGATATTGGCTATATGGCACAAAATTTTAGTTGGTATAGAAATCTTACAGTAGAGGAAAATGTGATACTATCTGCTAAGATGCATGGTTTTGATAGTAAACAAGCATTGATAAATTGTAATGAAATGCTAAATTTTGTGGGTTTAGATAGATTTAAACATCGTTTAGCAGAAAAATTATCTGGTGGAATGAAGCAAAAATTAGCTTTAGCGGCAACTTTAGTTTATAGACCACAAATTATTTTATTAGATGAACCAACAACTGGTGTTGATCCTGTATCGCGTCAAGAATTATGGGATTTAATTCAAATGATAAATAAAGAAGATATTACAATTATTATTGCTACTCCTTATTTTGATGAAGTGATGTATGCAAAACATATTGTTTATATGAATAAAGGTAAAATTATTTTAGATGATAAACTTGAGATTTTACAACAGAAATATAATAAACAAAATTTAGCAGAGGTTTTTATCAGTTTAATTGATGAGTAAATTAATTATAATGAAGTGATAATATGGATTACGCAATTTATACAGAAAATTTAACTAAGAAATTTGGCGAGTTTATTGCAGTAAATAATGTATCTTTAAAGATAAAACATGGCAGTATATATGGATTGTTAGGTTCAAATGGTTCTGGAAAAAGTACAACAATACGTATGTTATGTGGCATATTAAAGCCTACATCAGGAAAAATATATCTATGGCAAAATGAAAATATTACTGATGAATTGAAATTAAAGATAGGCTATATGTCGCAGAAATTTTCTTTATATCCTAGTTTAACAGTAAAAGAGAATATAAAATTTTATGCTAATTTATATGGTTTAAATGAAGATTTATTAAATATACGCATGCAAGAAATCATGGAAATGGCTGGTATAGTAGATAAAAAAGATTATTTGGTAAGTCAATTAAGTGGCGGATGGAAACAAAGATTAGCTTTAGGGTGTGCTATTATCCATAAACCTAAATTATTATTTTTAGATGAACCTACAAGCGGGGCAGACCCTAAAGCTAGAAAAAATTTTTGGCAAATAATAGAAAATTTAATTGAGCAAAATATAACAGTAATAGTAACTACTCATTTTATGGAAGAAGCAGAATTATGTCATAAAATAGGATTTTTGCATGCTGGAAAATTGTTAATAGAAGATACTCCTTTAAATATAAAAAAATCAGTAGCTGATGAAAATACTTCATTAAACAAAGTTTTTGCCTTATTGGTTAAACAAAAGGCGGTGAATAGTGATGCATAGAATTTATGCGATATTATATAAAGAGTTTAAACAAATGCGTAGAGATACAACTATGCTAAGATTGTTGATATTGTTACCTATTATTCAAATTTTGATTTTTGGTTTAGCTATAAATACAGAAGTAAAACATATACCAACAGTTGTTTTTGATCAATGTAGGCAACAAGAAAGTAGAGAGCTAATTGATGTATTAGTGGCTACTGATTATTATGATGTGATATATTATGTTAGCAGTATAAAAGAAGTGAATGAAAAAATTAATTCTGGTGAGGCTATTGTAGGTATAATATTTCCGCCAGATATGGTGAAAAAATTTAAGCATGGAGATAATGTACCTATCCAATTGATTGTAGATGCTAGTGATAATATGTCAGCTAGCTCAGCTATAAATGTAGCTCAATTAGCCATTAATAAAAAAGCAGAGCAAGTGCAATTATCTTCATTATCTTATAATCCAAATTTAGTTGTAGGTAAATATGATTTACGAATAAGAGCATGGTATAATCCTGATTTTATCAGTGCCAATTATATAATTCCCTCAATTATTGGCATAGTGTTGATGATGACTTTAATCATGGTAGCAAGTATTTCTATAGTTAGAGAAAAAGAAGAAGGAACATTAGAACAATTATTGATAAGTCCATTAAAACCAATTGAATTGATAATTGGAAAAATAGTACCGTATATTTGCGTTGGTTATATACAAATGATAATAGCAATTTGTGTAGGTTATTTTGGTTTTAATATCCCTATAAAAGGAAGTCTGATTTTATTTATATTATTGACTACAATCTTTATGTTAGCGATACTTTCTTTGGGAATATTAATATCAACAGTAGCTCAAAATCAAATGCAAGCTATGCAATTATCTTTTTTCGTATTATTGCCAAGTATTTTATTATCAGGATTTATGTTTCCACGTGTAGCTATGCCAGATTTTTTTTATTATATAAGCATGATATTGCCAATGACTCATTATGTAGAGATATCTCGTGGAATTTTTTTGAAGGGAATAGGTTTGGAATATTTATATCAACCTACATTATTTTTGATATTTTTTACAATCATAGTATTAAGCTTAAGTATTTGGAGATTTAAAAAGATATATTTAAGATGAGATAATTGAATTATTATGTAATTTATTGTATAATGATAAAAAATAAATTTTACGGAGCGATACTCAAGAGGCTGAAGAGGACGGTTTGCTAAATCGTTAGGCGGCTTCGCCGTGCGAGAGTTCGAATCTCTCTCGCTCCGCCATTAATTTAAAAAATTCAGAGCCTTTAGGATTGATTTCCTAAAGGCTCTTTTTTTATATAAAATAAGATTTATTTGTTTTTTCATAGATAAAATTATTAATATCATCAATATTATATTCATTGTGAACAATACACCAAGATATTATTTTATCAGTAACCATTTTATCTGAAAGTGAATAGCCTACTATATTTAACATTTCTTGTGTTTCATTCAATGATAAATTTAAGGCTAAGCAAATAGAAAGAACTGTAGCTTTACTAGGTGTGTATATAGTTTTATTTATGCTGCGAATTTTTGAGAAAATACTTCTAGTTAGATTAGCTTTTTTATATAAATCAACTTCATCGATATTTTTTTGATGACAATAATAGATTATTTTATCATAAAAATAGTTTTTTTCATCTTTTAAATTATTTAAGAAGTCATTAATATCAAAGTAGTGAGATGTTTTAGATGATAACCCCTTAATATCGCTGAAGATGCCTTTTAAATCATCGAGAAAATCAATGATATCATTAGATGATACACTAGAAGATGTGATATTATTTGATAATAAATTGGAAATATCGAAGTGTTTCATTTCATATTCATAATTATTAATTAAATAAATTAAATCTTTTTGCATAAAAATCTCCTTATAATCAATAATATAATATCGATAATATAAAATTGTTTCTTTAAAAGATACATTTTTATATTATAAAATTGGTATTATATAGTCAATTAGTTTGATGCTGAATATAAAATTTATGACATATATCATGATAAAAAATATATTTTTTTAACTTAAATGTATACTATTAATGAATAAATTAACCTTAGTAGTTTATAGATAAATATGCTTTAAAGTAAGATAATTATTTAGGGAGGTATGTTTATAATGAATGATGAATTAGATAATAGATTGATAGGAATAAATATTGCATATTATAGGAAATTGAAAAAATATACACAGATGCAATTAGCGCAAAAAACAAATATTAGTTTAAGTTATATGGCAAAAATAGAAAGTGGTTTAGTAACAGGTTGTGTATCTTTACCAGTATTGTATAAGATATCTAGAATTTTAGATGTTAGTTTAGATAAGTTAGTTAATAAAAATTGATATAAAATAGCAGGTAATAATACATAACACCTGCTATTTTTACATATTGTATAAAAGTAAAAATTACTAACCTAAATAATGTCGCTGTAATCTGATAGAATAATGTTAAGTATTGGAGAAATGACAATGGATAAAGCTACGAGAATTTTAATTTTATTTTATGATTTAATGGGAAAAGTGTAAATAAACATGCGTTCATAGAAAAATATGAATTAAATGAATGTTTATTTGAACGAGATATAAAAACTCTAAGAAATTTTTTGATGGAAGTGTATATAGGAAGTGAAATTGTTTTTGATAGAAGAGAAAATACATATTATTTATCAAGTTGGGAAAAAATAAATTTACTAGTATTGAAGTTATTATAAGAAGTATGAAAAATTGTTTACAATTTATGTATGCAAGTGAATTGTTAATTATAAAATTAAAATGTCAAAATTCATTAGTAACAACATTTCAGAATATGGTTCTAGACCATTGTTTAATAAAAGATAATGGTAATTTTAAAATATTGGGTGTTGAAATTTTTGACAAAGGTTTTGTACATTGGGCTTTATTACAAGACACTGCTATTGAAATTTTAGAACCAGAAAATTTGAGACAAATGATGAAAGATAAAATTCGAAAGATGAGCAGTATTTATGATATAAATTTTAATATAGAAAATTATTGATATTATAGTTTAAGTAAATATTAGATAAAATTTACTTAAATTATGTTACCTTTAAGAAATAAATAAGAAGTTGTTACATAATAAAATAAAAATAAGGTGAATATATTATGGGTGGAATAATAAAGCGAAAAGATGTTGATGATTTTACTAGAAGAAATACGCGAGAGGATAGTTATAAAAATAGAATATTTAATGGCAAACGGACAACTATAGATGAATATACCGGGGAAAAATTATTTTATGATTCAAAAAATCATTTTAAAACAACAAAAACAGTTAATATTGATCATATAGTGCCGATAGATCAATTAATAAAAAAATATAGCAATAGTTTTAGTGCAAAAGAAATAAAAGAAATTGCTAATGCTGATTTTAATTTAGTAGCTACCTCTGAGAGTCTAAATAAATCGAAATCAAATATGAGTAATCATGAATATTTATATAAACAGTTAAAAAGGGGAAATACTAAAGATTTATATACAAGTTTTAATATGTTAAAAGAAGAAATTTCTGCAAATACAGCAATAGAAGCTAATTTAGGCATGCGAAAAATAGGTAAAGTATTAAATATAAATGATAAAACTATTTTTAATGTAAGTGATACTGTGGGAAATGCTGTATATGCAGGTAATTCTGCCGCTATGATAACATTAGTAGTGTCATCTATTTCTAATATATCAATGATTGTTTCTGGTAAAAAAGATATCAAAGATGCAACAAAAGATTTGGTTGAAGATACTTCTAGTAGTTTTGTCTCAACAATGGGAATAGAATTAACTCAAAATGCTATAAAAAAAATATCGAAAAATAGTAGTATTTCTGGCATAACAAATAAAATGCTTCCAATAGCGGAAATAGCAACAATAGTTATGGTTAGTAATTCTGTAAAAAAATTTGTTGATGGAGATATTTCTTCGGATGAATGTGTTACAGAAATATTAATGAATGGAGCAGGTTCTTTAGCATTAGCATTAGCACCTGTAACTGGAGGTACTGCTATTGTTACTAGTATTGTTATTGGTGCTATTTGTCATACAATAAGTAATGCAATTTTTTCATATAAAAGATTGAAAAAATTAGATGCTAGAAAAAATGCTGAGTTTAATAAAATATTAATAGAAGCTAATATTGCTTTGGAAAATCAAAGAACTAGATTAATCCAGTTAAAAAATATGAATAAAGCACGTTTCAAAACTGCGTGTGACAAGGGTTTTGAACAAATTTTTATTTCTAGTTTGGAGAATAATGTTACAGGGATATCTCAAGGGTTAAATTGTATTTTATCTAGTTTTAATCAAAACTGTAAATTCAATACATTGGAAGAATTTAATGATTTTTTTAATAATACTGAGATGGTTTTTGAATTTTAAAATATTTTTAAATAAAAGAGGTTTTTTATTATGGCATTGGTAATACTTGGAGCTATTGTTGCTGGAGGAATAATTGATGGATTTAGAGGAGCTGAAAAGAGTATAAAATTTGATGAAAGAGCCAGAAAAAAATTTGCTAGAGCATATGAAAAACAGGCAGAAGCTAATGCTTTAATTAATAAAAAAAATAAACAAGCAGATATAGCATTGAAAAAAGTTATAAATAGAAAACGTGGTATATTATTAACATCAATGAAAGATTTTTTGTCGGTCTATGAAAAAGTTATGAAAATTAATTTTAAAGATAGTCAAGGAATAAGCGAATTAAACAAAAATTTAATGACTTTTGATAATATTAAGTCAATTAAAACTATGACTGAAATATCAGTACGTCCTATGAATACATTAGAATTAGTTAGTACGTTTTTAGGTAGTGGCGGTGGAGTTGGTTTAGGACATGCTATGGTAGAAGATTCTAAAAGGAACTTATCTGTAGCTAATAAACAACTTAAAGCTGCTGAAATTGTTTATTTACAAGCTGAAAATCTATCTAAGATAATAGATATATTAATTGAACGTAGTGAAAATATATCTACGATATTAGCTAAATTAAATAGATTATTTATAAAATCAATTAATTTTACAAATAATATTATTAGTAATAACGGCTTCGATAGAGAAAATTATACATTAGATGATAGAAAAGCTCTAATGACATGTATGAATATAGCATATACAATAAAAAAAATAATTGATACTCCTTTAATAGATAAAGAAGGAGAATTGGCAAAAGAAACTTTAAATGCTATAGAAATTGGTAATAAATTTTTAAGCAAAATGGAGGAGTTAGTATAAATTTTGTTTATAGATAAAACTTATTTTTGTGTTAATAATGCTAAAAATTATAACTTTATTATCAATAAAAAGTTATGATTTAAAATAAAAGTTAAAGAAGGATGAACTTATGAAAAAATTTAAGGTATCAGACAAATGTATTTGTTGTGGAGCGTGTATAGTAGCAACTGATTTATTAGTTGAAGATGATGAAGGAAAAGCCAAAGCTTCAGACAAAGGATATATATCCAGTGATTTTTTACAAAAAGCTAAAGAAATAGTAGATTCTTGTCCAGTAAATGCTATTTCTATAGTAGAAACAGGAATAGCTTCTAACACAGGTAAAGAAGGATTAATTCAATTATCTAATTTATTAGAAAGTAAATTAAGAGAAATTGAAATAGTAGATGTTTCATCTGAAGCTGTAAAATTTGATGCTAGAAAATATAATATATCTTATCCGTATCCAAGAGGACAAAATCGATATACGTATTCTAGTAGCAGTAAAGCTGTAAATGCTGGTTTTGATGAATTTAAAAGAATTGCTTATTCTCAACATGGAAGATTTATTACAGATATATTAGTACAATATAAAATAGAGAAAATACGACCATATTATATTTTTGATGAAAGTAGTTATTACTACCAAATTAATAAACGATTTGAAAAAGTTCTTAATGAATTTGCTACTGAAGCGGAAGCATTATCAAATGGAAATGTTGTATTTCCAAGTAATTTTAGTGAGTTTAATGTATTTCCTAAAAAAGATGGTAATATAGAATTTGCAGCTTCTTTTGAAGAATTTCAAATACAATCTCAAATAATGCATGAATTGAATGATTTTGCACCATTAGATTCGTATAAATCTGGAATTGATTGGGATGATATGGAAGTATACGCTGGAACAAGTTTATTTGGAAATGAAAAATATAAAGATATGTATTGTTATCGAGATGTTGAACAGGTAGTAGCAGAATTTATAACAGATTTAAAAGATGCTATGAATTATCTGGATGATGATATTGAATATAAGGCAGTGTCTACTATAAATTGGTGTATAAGACAATATAGAGAAAAAGTAAATGAGCAACTTATAGAAAAAATTAATATATATAAAACATATATAGGTAATTTTTTAAGAAAATAGTATAATATCAAAGTTATTAAGTTGATATATCATTATGTAATAAATTATTCTTATTAAAGATGATATTTATAAAGGCAAGATAATTTTTATATTAGTAAAACCGTTAAATAGGTGGTTAATTTATCATCTATTTAGCGGTTTTTACTGTCGTTGAATAGGTATGATAAAATCTACAGTTTAACGGAGAGGGGGATTCTTAAAGAAGTGGAGATATAAATAATCATATTGTATTTGTATCAAAATATCATAGACAAGTTTATTTATAAGAAAATAAAAATAGATATAGGAAAGATATTGAGACAATTATGCGAAAGAAAAAAGTAAAAATAATAGAAACAAAATGTTGTTCAAATCATATACATATGTTAGTGGAAATATCACCGCATTTAAGTATAGCAGGATTTATGGGGTATTTAAAAAGTAAAAGTAGTTTGATGATATTTGATAGGCATGAAAATTTAAAATATAAGTAAGAAAATAGATATTTTTGGTGTAGAGAATATTATGTAGATACAGTAAGAAAATATGAAAATGCAATAAAAGAATATATAAACCCGTTTATAGGTAGTAAGAGAGAATAAGGCAAAAAATAAAAGCCCTAAAGAAGAGTTTAACCAGTAAAAAAGGTGGTTGTCAGATTAGTGCATCTTTTTAGATGAAACCACAAGAGAAAACCTTTATAGGGTTGAGCAAATCACCAGTTTAACTAGTGGTTTTGATTGATAAAATATATTTATAAATTTATTTGATAGAAGGTTAATATATGAGTGATTTTGTCAAGCAGTTTATAAATGATAAATATAAACAAATAGATATATGGAAGGAGAGCGATAAGAGTAAGATTGTTTTGGCATATGATGAGTCAGATAGACAAGTATATGTTATAAAATATCTAAAAAATAAAGATGTTCCTTATCAGGAATTGAAAAAAATAGATAATAGGATACTTCCTAGGATTTATTATATTTTTGATGGTGATGAAGAAATAATTTTAGTAGAAGAATATATCTGTGGTATAACTTTAAATGAATTGATAGAGCAAAAAAAATATATATCTGATGAAGAGATACAAGATATTTTAGTACAATTATGTAAGGGATTGAAGAATTTACATCAAAGGGATATTATTCATCGTGATATAAATTTGAATAATATTATGCTTACAAATGATGGTGTTGTTAAGTTAGTGGATTTTGATACGGTGCGTATTTTTAAGTATGACCAGAATTTTGATACGACATATTTGGGGACAAAAGGCTTTGCACCACCGGAACAATATGGTTTTAGTCAAACTGATGCTAGAACAGATATATATGCTTTAGGTATGACGATAAAAAAATTACAGCCAAAATCTAATTTACTACAAAAAATAATAACGAAGGCAACACAATTAGACCCAGAAAATCGCTATCAATATGTAGAGGAAATTTTAAATGAAATTGAAGATGAATATAAATTTGAGCAAAAACAGAATAAATTGACTTTAAAGCAAATAGAAATAATGTTGAATGATAAATTTAACTTATTTGAAATACCTATGCCTGTACAAGAAAAAGATTATCCGTTTGATTTTAATAAGATACCTTTTTATACTCCAATCAGTATGGTTGATGATTTAGATTATGAAAGTGTAGAAGAAGCTCAAAAGGCTATGATAGAGGATTTTGAGAACAATGTATTTTCTTTAATGAAAGAATATATTAAGGACATATTAGAAACATATAAAATCTATCAGTTAAAGAAATATTATACGTACTATGAAAATGAGCAGAATTATTATTTTAAGGTAAATAAAGAAATAGAGCGTATTATAAATTTAATGGTAAAGCGATTTAAGTTGGATTTACCGGAGTATTTAAAGCATTTTAATTATGTGCCTAGTTTTACTAGATTTTCAGGAAAACAAGATGAACAGATGTATCATCTTTGGCAGTTAAAGCATTTAGAAGAAACAAATTATGTAGAAGAGATAAAAAGAGAATTTATAGATAGAACATTAGCTTATGATGCTGAGCGATTTTTTATATATGTAACTCAATATTTAAAAAAAGATATAAATTTAGAAGAATTGACGATAGTTGATGACAAGACAAATGAAGAAAAAAAGGTCTATCATTTTAATTTTGATACTTTAGCACAATGTTTCTTTGAAGAATTAATGAAAAGCACTGATTTTATCATTAAAGATAATCCTTTTTTACAAGAAGATGTAGAAGGCGTATTGATTAAGTATTATTTACCAGAATTAAAAGAGGCTTTAAAAGCAAAGACCAATGAAATCATGACGTTTTTAAAAGAATATAACTAAATTTAAATTATGATAAATAGCCTTAGATATTAGTATCTTAAAGGCTATTTTTTTATGTAAAATGGCTTAAATTGTTACTATTAATACGAAAAAGCAGTTAAATTATCCCTATGGGACAACAAAGAAAGTTCTATTTTTATTATATTGTTATTAAAGATTAATACATATTATAAAAGGAGCGAATATTTATGTTTAAGTATTGTACAAATTGTGGTAGCAAGATGTCAGCGGATAATTTATTTTGTACTAATTGTGGTATGAAATTTAATCAAGAGAATAATTATAATGTAAATCCACAAAATAATTTTAATACTCCAGTGCAGAATACTAATTATCAGCAAAATGCAAATAGAATGGTTAACACTAATATGCAGATGAGAGCACAGAATAATTATCCAAGTGCAAATAATTATCAGCAAAATCAGATGCAACAACATAATCAAATGATAAATAATCAAGCAATGAATAATAATCAAATGGGTATGAACGAATTTAATATAGGTAAAAATTATTTGCAAATGAATATGCCATTGCCAAATTATGCACAAGCTATAAATTATTTACAAAAAGCAGTGAATATGGGAGTAAAAGAGGCTTCTATTTATTTGATGATTGCACATCTTTATCAAAATATCGATATGTTAAAACAAAATAGTATGTATATAGCAGAACATACAAATGGAATGAACTATATTCAGCCAATGCAAAATGCAAATTATGGTAATAATTTCGCAAATGGATTAAATGGTAATATGATGGCAAATAATTTTAATAATAGAGCGAATAATATGCCAAACAATCAAGCAATGGCTAATCAACAAATGCCTAATAATATGAATAATAACCAAAACAATCAAGAAAGTGGTTTAAAAACTTTTGGTAAATATGCAGCAGCTGCTGCTGTAGGAGCGATGGCTAGTTCTCTTTATCATAATGCAACAGCGGAAGCTTCTAGTGGTCATCATAGTTCTTCATCTAGTACAGAACAACCAGCATCAACAGAATACATTCCAAATGAAGTAACTCAGCCAGTTCAAGATTATATTGACCCAATGTACGCAAATCCAGTGGATAATATTCAAGCTTATAGTGAGCAAGTAGTACCAGATATGAATAATGTGGTAGCACCTGAAATCATGAATAGTAATGTAGTGGATAATATCCAAGCTTATGATGAAAATATTATTCCTGATAATATGCAAAATAATAGTGAAATGCAAAGTAGTGAAGAAATGCTACAAGAAAATTCTGTAGATAGTATTCAAGCTTATGATGAAACTAATACTCAAGATGATACATCAAATAGTGAAGACACATCGGCAGATTATGAAGAAAAAGAATACACAGAAGAAGACTCTTTTGGCAATTTTGATGATGAGGATGAAGACGGTTTCTTTTGATTATTAGTCGTCAAAATGAGAGGTGAGCATTATGCAAAATTTATATTGTCCTAAATGTGGTCAAAATTTAAACGGAAATACTAATTTAAAATTTTGCCCTAAATGTGGAGCTAAAATACAAACTAATATTTCTGGAAATAATAAAAAACAAGATGATATAGATAAACTGATGAATTCAGATTTTATACAAATGATAAAGCGAGATTATTTTTCTTATACAGGAAGATTAAATCGCAAAATCTATTTTATACGCAGTTTAGTTTTAGTTGTTATAGAATGTATACTTTTTGTACTAATTGATGAATTAGATACTAGGTCAGATGATTTTAGTTTAATCTTGATGTTATTGAGCTTTATACTTTTATGTTTATGTATAGTAGCTGATTTTATGCTGGATATGAGAAGATTTCATGATTTGGATAAATCGGGATATTTTGCTTTATTATCACTTATACCAGCGATAACACCTTTTCTGTATTTATATTTATTTTTGATGCCAGGTACAAAAGGTGCTAATCAATATGGCAATGATCCTTTAGAAAATACGTACTGATTAATAGTTGTTGATAGTAAAATGAGGAGCGATTTTTATGCATAGATTAAAACAGAGATATTTAATGGTATTCATAGCGTTACTTACTTTATCTAGTGTGATGTTTTCTGGTTGTAGTTTATTGGAAGATAAACATGTAACTTTAGTCAAAGAGGGTACAATGGAAATTGTTCCTAATGTAAAAATAGGTAAGGCTTTTGACCAATTTTTTAGCGATGGTAAATGGGAGTATTTTGTGGCTACAGATAATTCAAAAGTTGTAGAGTTTACAGGTACATGTCGTTGGCAGGATAAACCAGCAAAAGCTAAAGTCCAATTTGTTATTTTAAATGATACTAGATTTCAGCTTTGGACAATTGAGATAAATGGCGACAATATGCGTGATTCTGATGCTATCGCTGTAATGAAGAAGATATTAACTCAATATCATGCAAAGTAAATTTAAATTTGAAACGTAGAGAAATGAGGAAGAGATATGAATATTTGTAGACAATGTCAAAAACAATTTGATGATAACGTGCTTTTTTGTCCAAGTTGTGGTAATAAATTAGAAAAACAAAATGTACAAGTAGCAAATAATATTATTTGTCAAAAATGTGGAAATGCTTTAACTAGTGCAGATAAATTTTGCCCTAAATGTGGTGAAAAAACACCAGCATTTTATCAGACACCAATGGTCAATAATATGAATACTAATGTAGTAAATAATAATCAACCAATACAGCCAGTAAATCAGTCATATCAGCAAAATATGAATACAAATTTTAATGTAAATAATAATAGTGCTGATGGTATTTTAAATAAAATAAAAAATGAATATTTTTGTTTTGAAGGTAGAATAAATAGAAAATTTTATATAACACGCAGTTTGATAATCGCAGTTGTAGTAATGGTACTTTATTTTATCATCTATGCTGCGACAACAGATATTTTTGGTATAATGTCTGATTTTGGCATGATGTTAACTTTAATAGTGCAATTAGTGGGAACTGTAGCGGGTATATCTTTAAACATTAGAAGATTTCATGATTTTAATAAATCAGGCTGGTGGATATTGATTTTGATGGTACCATTTGTAAATCTTTATTTTAGCATTAAATTATTATGTATTAGAGGCGATGTAGGTGCTAATAATTATGGAGCAGACCCATTTTGATGAGAGGTAAATGAAATGAGTAAATTTTGTTTTAAATGTGGTACCCCAGTTAATGATGGTGAAAAATTTTGCCCTAAATGTGGTACTAATTTAGGAGTATCAACAAGTCCACAGATACAACCAAATGTAAATAAGAATATAAATAGTAATAATATAAACAATAACAATAGTAATAATAATAAAATGAAAATAATAATAGCTATTGCAATTGTAGTTGTTATCATTGTAGGCAGTGGTCTGGGATATTTTCTCTATCAAAAACATGAAAAAGATACACAAGTAAATACAAATACTAATACATTGGTGGAAACGGCAAAAGCTACTGACGATACGTATCAACAGCAAAAGCAAGATGATGAAAATCTAAAAAAAGCTAATGATATATTAAAAAATAAAAATACTAATTATAAAGTCAGTGCTGTATCAACAATTGATGATAATGGTTTCTTTGGTTTGATGACAGGAAAGGGATTGAGATTTATTATTTATGATAAAAAAGATGATATGATAGCTACTATTCCTTTTGACAAAGAGTTATTAAATCCTAAAAAGTATGCTAATACGGATAGAGCACTTTATTTTGATATGAGTGTAGAATATGATAATGTAAATAGCAAAGATAAAAAAGCTGGATACTGGAGTGGTTCTACACATACCATTCCTATAGAAATCTATAGTGAAGAAAAAGATGGTGTTTTATCTCCTTTAGGAATAATGACTTATTATGGAAATAACAAAGGAAAATACGATGAATATTTATATGAAATGCAAAATGTTAATTTAGCTAATTTAGTAATTCTTCATGGCGATAGTTTGAGAGTGGATATCACAAATAGAAATATAGACCTTCCATAAATAGAAAATATTTATCATAGGGATTGTACTTATATTAACTTAATAAATATGAATATAGGTACAATCTTTATGAAAAACTTACATATTAAGGCATAACTAATACTAATAAGGTGATTATTGGTATGAATATGAATTGTAAATATCTTAGATAATGAGATAATTTTATTAGTATGTATGAGAGGGGTAATATTTTTGTGTTTGAATCTGAATATAGACAAATTGGAGCTAAGATAATGTATTTTCGAAAGATGAAGAAATACACACAAGAAGAATTGGCGTTTAGAGCGTCAATTAGTGCCTCATATTTATCAAGAATAGAACGTGGTGTTTATAAAAAAGGTTTGCCAATATCTACACTTATGAAGATTGCTAAAGCTTTGGAAGTCGAATTAAGTGCCATTTTTGAAAAATGATGATAGCTGATAAAAATAAAATAATATATACATAAAAAAGCAATATCTGTTGTTGAAGGTTAAAACTATAGATATTGCTTTTTATTTGTAAATATAAATAAATGATATTTTTTATTTTATAAATTGGGATAATTAAGCTGAAAAAATAACTAAATAATCCATTTTATTGTCCTGTTAGTACAACTAAAGAATGTATTTTTTCGTTAAAATAAATTTAAAGAATATAGCAGAGGGTGATTTTATGGTAGATTTTTCGGCACAATATAGATTGATTGGGGCAAGAATAGCTTATTTTCGTAAATTAAAAAGATATACACAAGAAGAATTAGCATTTAGAGCTTCAATAAGTACATCATATTTATCAAGAATTGAAAGAGGAATTTATAGTAAAGGAGTACCGATATCTACATTAATGCAAATAAGTAAAGCTTTAGATATTGATATTAAATTGTTATTTGAAGAAAAAATTTAGCCCCAAATTTATAGAAAAGTAAATAAAAAATATAGAAAGATATAATAGCTTTAAACTCAAAAAAGATATGATATAATATAGATTAATATCTTATGTAGAAGGTGGCTATTTATAATGAGCGAAAATTGTAATCATGATTGTGCAAGTTGCGGTACGACTTGTGGAGAACGTACAGCTCCTCAAAGTTTATTAGCACCAAACAATCCAAGTTCAAATATTAAAAAAGTAATTGCTGTAATGAGTGGTAAAGGTGGCGTTGGTAAATCTTTAGTTACTTCTATGATGGCAGTAACAATGCAACGTCGTGGCTATAAAACAGCAATTTTAGATGCTGATATCACAGGTCCATCTATACCAAAAGTGTTTAATCTTAAAGAAAAAGTAACAGGAACACAAGAAGGTATGACACCAGCACAGACAAAAACTGGCATAAAAATTATGTCTACAAATTTGATTTTAGATAATGAAACAGATCCTGTTGTTTGGCGTGGCCCTATTATTGGTGGAGTAGTAAAACAATTTTGGAGCGATGTAAACTGGGGTGAAGTAGATTATATGTTTGTGGATATGCCTCCAGGAACAGGTGATGTACCACTTACTGTATATCAATCTTTGCCAGTTGATGGCATAATCGTAGTTACAACACCACAAGAACTCGTATCTATGATTGTAGAAAAAGCTGTGAATATGGCTGGATTACTCAGCGTGCCAATTATTGGTATTGTAGAAAATATGTCTTATTTTGTTTGCCCTAATTGCAATGAAAAACATTATATTTTTGGTAAATCAAAAATTGAAGAAGAAGCTAATAAATATGGTATAAAACATACAGCTACACTTCCAATAAATCCAAGTTTAGCCCAAAAATGTGATGAAGGTAGTTTTGAAACTTTTGAAGGCGATTTTTTAAATTCTTTAGGTAGCATTTTAGAAGGAAAATAATTCATAAAAATAGAATTTAATAAGTAAACTAAAAAGTCTTTCTGTTTAAGCAGAAAGACTTTTTTTATAAAAAATATTTAAGATTAGAGGGAGTAAGATGAGTCAGCAAGTATATTTACCAAGTTATAGCATTGGTGAAGATGTATATAAGAGAGTACCTCAAATCTGCAGTAATTATGGCAAAACGGCGATTGTAATTGGCGGTGAAATTAGTTTAAGTAAAGTAAAAGATAAATTACTTACTGCGATGAAAGAGACAGATATAAATTTATTAGATTTTATTTGGTATGGAGGTAATGCTACACGAGAAAATATTGAGCGATTAAAAAATATAAAAACAGTGCAAATGGCAGATATGATATTTGCTGTTGGCGGTGGTAAAAGTATGGATACATGCAAAGCTTTAGCAGATATGCTGAAAAAGCCAGTATTTACATTTCCGACAATAGCATCAAATTGTGCTCCTGTTACAGCTTTATGCATTTTATATGGCAAAGATAAAGTAGAATTTTATGATGCACAAAAACCAGCTATTCATTGTTTTATAGATACAAAAATCATAAGTAATGCACCTATAAAATATTTGCGTGCTGGCATTGGTGATGCTTTATCTAAACAATATGAAGTTTGTTTTAATACGAGAGGTAGAGCTTTAAATCACACAAATAATTTAGGGGTACAGATAGCAAAAGATTGCTCAGAAAGATTACTAAAATATGGAGTAAAGGCAGTAGATGATGCTCAAAAAAATATCGTATCTGATGAATTTATCCAGACTGTATTGACGATTATTGTAAATACAGGATTAGTTTCTGTTTTAGTAAATTTAAATTATAATAGCAGTTTGGCTCATTCACTTTATTTAGCGAGTGTGAAAATACCAGATTGTAAAGGTCATATGCATGGTGAGATTGTCAGTTTAGGTGTATTATTATTGCTACTTGTGGATAAGCAATTAATACAGGCAGAGAAAGTATATGATTTTAATCAGAAATTAGATTTACCTACTTCTTTAATGAATTTAGGAATAAAAGATGTAAAGCAAATAATTGATTTAATTTTACAAGATAAATATTTAAGTTTTGCTCCATATAATATCACAAAAGAGATGATAAAAGAAGCAATAGATATGCTCGAAGCCTTAAAGCACAAGAAAACTTTTTGAGTTCTAAAATATTTTGATATATAATATATGTATTGGTTTTTCACGAAAGTTGTAAGATAAGTAATAGATTATTTTTTATCAAGAATGAGAAAAAATATTTTGCAGTAGTGAGTGTACTCTGATTGTGATATACTAATAAAAGATTAAGTTATTACGCCATTAATAATAGAAAGGGATTTGCATGATAGAATTACCAAGCATTCAACAATTAGAAAATTTTATTATTTATAGCAAAGTAAAAGATATAGCAACGGCAGCTAGAGAAGCAAATGTTACTCGTTCGGCATTTAGTTTTCAAATGAAAAAATTGGAAGAAATAGTTGGTACTCAATTAGTTGTTCACGGAGAAAATACAATAGAACTTACTAAAGAAGGTCAAATCTTCTTAGCTAAAGCGGAAAAAATCGTATCGGAATTAAAACAATCTTTAAGTGAAATGAAAAAATTAGCTGGGAAAGAAGTTTCTTTATCTGTAGGTGCGTTGATGTCTTTAGGTGATGTATTTATCAATCAGCACTTAACTTATTTTAAAAAATACAACACTAATATAAAGATTAATGTTTATAATTTAGAAGCAAAAGAATTGATAAATCAGTTAGAAGCAGATAAATTAGATATAGTATCATCATTTTCCTTAAAAGATTTACAAGATGATGAATATGAAAATATATTTTTCTGTGATGAAGAAATGGTTTATTATGCACCAAATATTGAGCATTTAGGTAATATCATCAATGTAGAAGAAATCGCTCAATATCCAATGGTACAATATTCTCCATATTATTTAATGAATTCTACTATAAAGAACTATTTTAGTAAATTAGGTTGTCATCCTCAAGTAGAAGCTTGGTTTGCTACTCCATATGCGATTATGCATTATTGTCAACAAAATCAGGTGGGGGCTGTATTGCCAAAACGCTTGTTAAATGCTATGGGCTTTTTTGATGGTTATTATGATATAGAACCAGATTTTACTTTAAAATGCCATCTATTGTATAAAAAAACAAATCCAAAATATAAATATATAAAGATTTTCATTGATTATATCAATACTTTATATAATAAAAATAACAATAATTGAGTTTAGTGTATGCAGGATAATTAAAAATATGAATTAAAATCGTCAGTGTAAAAAGCTGGCGATTTTTTTATGATAAAATGTATGATTTTATCGTTAAAATGGATAAATTTGTGTTATAATAATAAACTATAATGTAATGATGTTAATCTAGGAAGTGATTTTATGACAAGAATTTCAGTTGAATTAGTACCAAGAGATGTTGAAGTATTAAAAGAAGAAGTAAAAACAATAAAAGAAAAATTAAGCGATGTTGATTTCATTAATATTCCAGATTTGCTAAGTTGTGATACTAGAAGTTGGGACGGAGCAAATATTGCAAAAGCTTATTTCGATGATGTAGTACCACATCTAAGAGCGATGGATTTTGATTTTACAAAAGAGTTACCGATAAAAGATAAATTGAGAGAATATAATATAAAAGAAGTTCTTGTTATAGAAGGTGACCCACCACAAAGTATGCTTTATCAAGTATATCCAACAATAAGTACAGATATTATTAAAAAATTTAGTGAAGAAATGCCAGAAATTACAGTATATGCAGGAATTGACCAATATCGCAGTAGTATGAAAGAAGAAGAATATCGCATTCGTCGTAAACAATTAGCTGGAGCAAAAGGATTTTTTACACAACCATTTTTTGATATGCGTTATTTAGAAATGTATGCAGACCTTTTAGATGGTTTAGATATTTATTGGGGAGTTTCTCCAGTTTTATCCGAACGCTCTGTAAGTTATTGGAGAAATAAAAACAATGTTATTTTTCCAAAGGACTTTGAACCAACATTAGAATGGAATATAGAATTTGCTCGTAAAGTGATAGATTTTGCTCGCAAACATAATCATAATGTTTATTTAATGCCAATAAAAGCAAAAATAATGCCATACTTAGAAGGCGTTTTCGCTAAATAATAAATCTAAAAGCTGTGAAATAAATTTTTTTCACAGCTTTTTTTATTTACAAATTTACAATTGAATTCTATAATAGTCATATAAAAAACTGAAAATTAAGTAAATTTTTAAAAATTTTTTATAGTATGATAAATTTTTATTATGATATTAAATTTGGGAAAAGAGGAAAGTGTTATGTTTAAGATTTTAAATAAGAAAGTTTTACATGAAAATATTTTGCAATTTACTTTAGAAGCTCCTTTGATAGCGAGAAAAGCAGAACCAGGTCAATTTGTGGTGTTAAGAGTTAATGAATATGGAGAGCGAGTACCATTAACTATTGCTGATTTTAACAGAGAAAAAGGAACTATAGATATTATTTTTATGGTAATAGGTGCGTCAACTACTGTATTAGCATCATTAAATGAAGGCGATAGTATTTTAGACTTAGTTGGCCCTTTGGGTAAAAAAACAGATATTAGACCTGATATGGGAACTGTAGTTTGCATAGGTGGTGGAATAGGTGTTGCTCCAATTTATCCTATTGCTAGAAAGATGAAACAAGTGGGTAATCATGTGATAACAATCATGGGAGCAAAAAATAAAGATATTTTGATTTTGAAAGATGAAATGGAAAAAATATCTGATGAAGTTATTGTTACTACAGATGATGGCTCTTATGGTATAAAAGGATTTGTAACAACAGCACTACAGCAATTAATTGATAAAGGAATTGATATTGCTGAAGTAGTAGCTATTGGACCTGTTATTATGATGAAAACTGTGGCAGATACAACTAGACCATATAATATTAAAACGATTGTTAGTCTAAATCCTATCATGGTAGATGGTACAGGAATGTGTGGTGGTTGCCGTGTACAAGTTGGTGATGAAACAAAATTTGCTTGTGTAGATGGGCCAGAATTTGATGGTCATTTAGTAGATTTTATGAATTTGATGGAAAGACAACGCATGTATAGACCTAAAGAAGAAATTGAAAAAGACCATATTTGTCGTTTAGCTAAAAAGGTTGAAGAAATGGAGGAAAAATAATATGCCTTTAGTAATGCAAAAACATGAAATGCCAGAACAAGATGCTAATGTTCGCAGAACTAATTTTGATGAAGTGGCTTTAGGATATACAGAAGAATTAGCCTTAGCAGAAGCTAATCGTTGCCTTCATTGTAAAGTGCCACATTGTAGAAAAGGTTGTCCTGTAGATATCGATATACCAGCTTTTATTGCTAAAATAAAAGAAGGCGATTTTGAAGGAGCAAATGCAAAAATCAAAGAAGCTAGTAGTTTGCCTGCTATTTGTGGACGTGTTTGTCCTCAAGAAAATCAATGTGAAAAATATTGTGTAATGGGAATAAAGGGTGAACCTGTGGGTATTGGTCGTTTGGAAAGATTTGTAGCCGATTATTGTATGCAAAATTGTGAAGAAAAAATAGAAAAAACAGTAAAAGATGATGCTCAAAAAGTCGCTATTATTGGTTCGGGACCAGCAGGATTAGCTTGTGCAGGTGATTTGGCGAAAAAAGGCTATCAAGTAACAATTTTTGAAGCTTTACATACAGCAGGTGGAGTATTATCTTATGGTATTCCAGAATTTCGTTTACCAAAAGATAAGGTTGTAAAACCAGAAATTGATAATTTGCGTAAGATGGGTGTAAAAATAGAAGTGAATTCTGTAGTAGGTAAATTATTTACAGTTGATGAACTTATGCAAGAATTTAATTTTGATGCTGTATTTATTGCTACAGGAGCAGGCTTACCTCATTTTATGAATATTCCTGGTGAAAATTTAAATGGGGTATATTCTTCAAATGAATTTTTAACAAGATGTAATTTAATGAAAGCATATCGTTTTCCAGAATATGCTACGCCTATTAATGTAGGGAAAAAAGTAGCTGTAGTAGGTGGCGGTAATGTAGCTATGGATTCTGCTCGAACTGCTTTGCGTTTGGGAGCAGAAAAAGTATATATTGTTTATCGCAGAAGTGAAAAAGAATTACCAGCAAGACGTGAAGAAGTAGAACACGCCAAACAAGAAGGCATAGAATTTAAATTATTAAATAATCCTGTAGCTATCTTAGGTGATGAAAAAGGATATGTAAAAGCCATTCGTTGTATAAAAATGGAATTAGGCGAACCTGATGCTTCAGGTCGTAGACGTCCTGTGGAAATACCTAATTCAGAATTTGATATTGATGTGGATACTGTAGTTATCGCTATTGGTCAAGGGCCAAATCCGTTGATACAGTCAACTACTCCAGATATGCAGACAAATAAGAGAGGTAATATCATAGCTGATGAAGAAACAGGAAAAACTACAAAAGAAGGTGTCTTTGCTGGTGGCGATATTGTAACAGGAGCTGCAACTGTTATTTTGGCTATGGGTGCAGGTAAAAAAGCTGCTAAAGCTATTGATGAATATTTGATAGAAAAACGCAATAAATAATAAATTTAAATAGATTGATTTTAGGGTAAAGATATGTTGACCGAAAATCAATCTATTTTTTTTAGGAAAAATTTTTGTTATAATGCTTTTATATTTGAATAGAATTTTTTTAGAGGTAAAAGATGAGTTTAATGAATTTTACAAGTATAGATTTTGAGACAGCTAATAAAAATCGTGACAGTGCTTGTAGTGTAGCTGTAGTTGTTATTGAAAATGGTAGAATGGTGGATAGTTATAATTCATTTATAAGACCACCAGAAATGTTTTTTGAAGAAGGTAATATAAAAATACATGGCATTACTCCGCAAATGGTAGAAAATGCACCTACTTTTGCAGATATATGGAATGATTTACGTATGTATTTAGATAATCGAATAGTTATAGCACATAATGCTTTTTTTGATATGGGGGTATTGCGTAGTTGTATTTGGAAATATAATTTAGCTAAACCACAGTTTAAAACAGCATGTACTGTTCAAATTGCTAGAAAAGTATGGCCACAGTTACCTAATCATAAATTGAATACATTGGGAGAATTTTTTCAGATACAATTTAAACATCATGATGCTTTAGATGATGCAAAAGTTTGTGCAAAAATTCCTTTAGTTGCTGGTAGAACTGTAGGTGTGGACAATATAGATAGTTTATTAAAAAAAATAGGTTTAGAAGCAAAAATATTTAAATCATAAAAATTTATAAAAAAGTGTTGACAAAAAACATTTTATAGTGATATAATAAATATCGCATTCGACGCGAGTGCCAAATGCGGAAGTGGCGGAATTGGCAGACGCGCTAGACTTAGGATCTAGTGTCTTTCGGCGTGCAGGTTCAAGTCCTGTCTTCCGCACCATTTGAAATTATAGGCTTTACAGATTTTCTGTAAAGCCTTTTTTGTTTTTTATAAATTATAAAGTTATGTTAATTTATTAAATGAAATTGCAATTTTGAGGCATTATTGATTATTTTTGATTATAAGCATATAATTTAGATAGGATTTATTTCTAGTAAGAAAGGTTGAATTTCAATGAAAGTTTTATTATTAAATGGCAGTAGACGCGAAAAAGGTTGTACATATACAGCTCTTAGTGAAATAGCACAAACTTTAGAAAAACAAGGTATCCAAGCAGAAATAATTCATGCAGTACCAGAAACAGAAATTATTAAAAGTGTTGCAGAAAAAGTAAAAACTGCAGATGGTTTAGTAGTAGGTTCTCCTGTATATTGGGCATCTCCATCTGGGGAAATCATTTCTTTTATGGATAGATTATCTAGCTTAGCAGGTAAAGATTTATTGCACAAACCAGCAGCTGCTGTCGCTTCCGCTAGACGTGCTGGCACAACTGCAACTTTAGATGTACTTGCTAAATATTTTACTTATCATCAAATGCCAGTAGTTTCTGCAAATTATTGGAATGTAGTACATGGCAATACACCTGATGAAGTGAAAAAAGATGCAGAAGGTATGCAAATTATGCGTGTTTTAGGTAATAATATGGCATGGCTTTTAAAATGCATTGAAGCAGGTAAAAATAATGGTGTACAAATACCAGAAACAGAAGCAAAAATAATGACAAATTTCATTCGTTAAAATAGAGTAAACAGAGTTATAACGATTTTTTATTTCGTTATAACTCTTTTTTTGTGGTAAAATATAAATATAGTAGCCGATAAAGAAGGTGTAAACATGGGGAAAAAATCATTATTGACTAAAGAGGATATTGATATATTAGAGTCTTGGGCTGATGGATACTTTTACAAGATTTTTTATTATTTAGAAGATTTTGTTAAAAAGGGTATAGAGCAAAAATTGTTTACTTTGGAAGAAGCAAAAGAAGATTTAAATATTGCTTTATGGTATGCATATGCAGGCAATAATATTGATATATATGAATATTATTACAAAGTGATAAATTGGATGCCTTATTCAGAAAAAAATGCTAAAGGCTCAGGCGTATGGTATTATCGTTATTCAGTGGCTTTGACTTATTGCAGTGATTTAGAAAAAGCATATAGTTATGCACAAAAAGGTGTACAAGAAGAAGCTGATTATCCATGGGGTTGGTTGAATTTAGCAAAATTACAATATCATTTTGGCGAAAAAGAAAAAGCAATGGCTTCCATAGAAAAGGGCTTATCTCTTGTGCCGGATGATTATGAATTTAAAGTTTTACAAGAGGAAATAAAAGCAAATTGTAGCTTAGAAGAAATGCTATGTCATTATATAAAACCAGAAGATGATGCATTTTTCAAAAATCGACAAATGTATAAACAGCATTTAAAAGAGAAAATGCAAGCTGTAGATGGAGTAATTTGTCATGAGGAGTCTTTGCAGAAGGTAAAAGAATTTTTAAAGGGCAATAAATGGCAAGAAAATAATCCTTATTGTACTTGTATGGTAAAGTTAGATGATATAACAGTAAAAATTGTTTTTACTATGAATAGAGCGATGTTATCAAAGATAAATATGGATTGGTTAATTAAAGAGTATACTGACATAAAAGATAATTTATTGACTTATGATAAATATGATGTTGAATATAAATTGCAGGAAATAGAGATAGATAGAGATTATCAAATAAAATTAACTTATTATAATAAAAAGAAAAAATTATCTTTAGTTTTGGCTAAAGATAGTAATAAAAAAGTTCAAGAAAATCATAATGAACATTTAAAAAATGACAAAGAAGTAGAAAATTTAGCTTTGACATTATATAAAAGAGATGAACAATTTTCTTATGTGGAATGTTGGTTTGAAGATGATAAAATTGTTAAACATTATGGTTTAGTTGGCGATAAGGGAGATATCAAAAAATATGAAAATTGTTCAATTGATGATTATAAATTATACTTAGATATCTTCGTAGGACGATATGAAAAATTAGGCTATATTTCATGGCGAGAATTCACGAAAAAGACTTTATTAATGAAAATCACTATAGAAGATAATGAACAAAATTTATGGAAAGAAGAAAATGAAGCGCCGATATATTTCCTTTATGAAATGGTACAAAAAGCTTTAGAAATTAATGTAGTGGGCTTTTTAAATGATTGGGGCTATAGAAGAAATGAAAAGAAAAATCTGTATGAAATCGACTTTTATTTTGATACGGTTGATAAAGATATAGCAGTGAATTTAGTAAAACATGTCATAGAAGTATTTTCAATGAATGCTAAATCAAAGGTAGAGGAAGTCATAGAATTAGCAGAAGTTAAAAATGGAGTTGTTTAATTTTTCGTTTATAATAGACGATGCCAAAAATATCTGCTAACGCCCAACCGATAGGGATAGACCACCAAATACCGATTACTCCGATAGAAGGTATGCTAGCAAGGTAATAGGCAAGTCCTACACGTGTGCCTAATGAAATAATGGTTAAGATTACAGACATGCTAGGGAAGTTAATAGCACGATAAAATCCATATAATAAAAATAAAATGCCAATGCCAAAATAGAAGCTACCTTCTATGCGGAGATAATCCACACCGATATTGATAATTTCCGTTTCAGAACTATCAATGAAAATTGTCATTAGAGGGCGAGCAAAGATAAAGACGCCAACAGATATAATTAAACAAAATAGGAATGAGATTTTTATAGCAGATTTAATACCTTGTTGAATTCTATCTGTTTTTTTAGCACCGTAGTTTTGCCCAATGAAAGTAGAAAAAGCATTGCCAAAATCTTGTGCAGGCATATAAGCTAGTGAGTCTATTTTTACAGCAACGGTAAAGGCTGCCATTACTGTTGCACCAAAGCTATTTACAAGATTTTGTACGAGTAAAATTCCAAAATTCATTACAGATTGTTGTGTTGATGTTAATAATGAAGAATTAGAAATATCTTTTATCATGGCTAAATCAAATTTGCAATGTTCTTTTTGCGGAATTAATTCAGGGCATTTTTTTATAGTGTAGATTGTTAGACCTAAGGCACAAAAACCTTGAGCTATTACTGTACCGAGTGCAGAGCCTGCCACACCCATTTGAAAATTAACAACTAAAATAATAGAAAGAATAATATTGAAAAGGGCAGAACTTGCTAAAAAGATAAGTGGTGTTTTTGAATTGCCAATAGCACGAAGTAGACAAGTGAAATAATTATAAACAAAAGAAAAACTAAATCCGATGAAAATAATATAAAGATATGTATAAGTCAAATCGAAAATTTCGCTAGGGACTTGCATAAAATAAATGATTTCATCAATGTAGATAAAAATAAAAATATTTATTATTATTGTAAGTATTAATATTAAGATGAAAGAGATAAAAATACTAGATTTTAATTTAAAATAATCTTTTTCACCATAAAATATTGAAAATAAAGCTCCGCTACCCATACAAAGACCTAATAATACTGAGGTTAAAAAAATGATTAAGGCATAGCTTGCACCAACAGCAGCTAAGGCATCTGTGCCAATAAAATGACCAACAATTAAAGTATCGGAGATATTATATAACTGTTGCATAAGATTGCCTAAAATCATAGGCAGTGAAAATTTTAACATAGTCATCGAAACAGACCCTGTTGTTAAATCATATTTCATAATAAAAGCACCTCGCTTAGACTATAAAGAAAATATATTGCATAAGTTAGAAAATATTTATATAATAAATATAACTAATTAATTGATTAATTTATACTAATACTTAGAATAATGAAAAAATAATTCAAAAGAAAAGAGGAAAACTAATGGAGGCTTTAGTTACGATTATTAATAAATCAGGAGTTCATGCACGACCAGCAGCAATGCTTGCTCAAATGGGACGCAGGTATACGTCTAAAATCACATATACAGCAAAAGGTATTACTGCTGATGGAAAAAATATCATTCCTATAATCAATTTAGGATTATCTTGTGGTACACAAGTGCTTATAACTGCTGAAGGTGATGATGAACAAGAAGCTATTAAAGCTTTGAGTGAACTTGTAAATAATCGTTTTGGTGAGCATCAATAATAATATTTATAACACAAATATATTAAGAAGTTAAGAGTTGTCTTCGCTCTGAAATTATGCTAATATATCTTATACAATTTAATGTTTTGTAAAAGACAATGAAAAAGAGAGTATAGATATAATTGAGTTGTGCAGAGAGAAAATTTATAGCTGAAAAATTTTCCAACCCAGTATCTAGAAAGTAGCTTTGGAGTCCTCATACCGAAATAATATTAAGTATGAGCGCAGATACAGCGTTATGTAATGAAGTTTTATCTGAATTTTATGTAGTTAATTTATAAATTTAGATAAGAAAAATTAGGTGGTACCGCGAAGATATCTCTTTCGTCCTTTTATGAGGAATGAAAGAGATTTTTTTGTGTAATTTTTGCCTGATTTAATTGAATAACTTTAGTTTTTGTGTGAAAAATAGGAGGTATTTTTTTGATGGAAGAAACAAATATTCCAAAGGTTTATGACCCGCAATCTTTTGAAAAAAAATGGTATCAATATTGGGAAGAAAATAAATTATTCCATGCAGAAGTAGATGAAACTAAAAAACCATTTAGCATTGTAATGCCACCACCAAATGTAACAGGTCAGCTTCATATGGGACATGCTATGGATAATACTTTGCAAGATATTTTAATTCGTTTTAGAAGAATGCAAGGATATAACACATTATGGATGCCTGGTACTGACCATGCAGGTATAGCAACTCAAGCAAAAGTAGATGCACAACTTCGTGAACAAGGTGTATCTCGTTATGATATTGGTAGAGAAAAATTCTTAGAACATGCTTGGGCATGGAAAGAAAAATATGGTAATCGCATAAAATATCAAATTCGTACACTTGGTTCTTCTTGTGATTGGGATAGAGAACGTTTCACTATGGATGAAGGTTGCTCTCATGCCGTTCGTGAAGTATTTGTACAATTATATAAAAAAGGTTTAATTTATCAAGGTAAACGCATAACTAACTGGTGCCCACACTGCAATACAGCACTTAGCGATATTGAAGTAGAACATCAAAATGAACAAGGTCATTTATATCATTTAAAATATCAAGTTGAAGGCGAAGATAGATTTGTAGAAATCGCTACAACTCGTCCAGAAACTATGTTTGGTGATACTGGTGTAGCTGTTCATCCTGATGATGAACGCTATAGCGATTTAGTAGGTAAAACTTTGATTTTACCAATCGTTGGTCGTCGTATACCACTTTTTGCTGATAGTTATGTAGACCCACAGTTTGGTACTGGTGCAGTAAAAGTAACACCAGCTCATGACCCTAATGACTTTGATATGGGTGCTCGCCATAATTTAGAACAGATTGTAGTAATCAACAATGATGGTACAATGGCAGAAAATACTGGTAAATATGCTGGTCTTGATCGTTATGAATGCCGTAAACAACTGATCGAAGATTTAAAACAACAAGGCTATTTAATCAGCATTGAAGATCATGAACATGCAGTAGGTCATTGCTCTCGTTGCTCTACAACTGTAGAACCACTTGTATCTAAACAGTGGTTTGTAAAAATGGAATCTTTAGCAAAACCTGCAGCTGAAGCTGTAAAATCTGGCAAAATTAAATTTGTTCCAGAAAGATTTTCTAAAATCTATTGCAATTGGTTAGATAATATACGTGATTGGTGTATCTCTCGTCAGCTCTGGTGGGGTCATCGTATTCCAGCATGGTATTGTGATGATTGCGGTGCAACTATCGTAGAAAATGAAGATGTAACAGTTTGTCCTCATTGTGGTAGCAAACATGTTCATCAAGATGAAGATGTACTTGATACATGGTTTAGCTCTGGTCTTTGGCCATTTGAAACTATGGGTTGGCCAGAACAAACAGCAGAATTAAAACAATTCTATCCAACAAGTGTACTTGTTACGGGATATGACATTATCTTCTTCTGGGTAGCTCGTATGGTAATGATGGGCTTAGAGTTCGGTAAAGATATTCCATTTAAACATGTATTTATTCATGGTCTTGTACGTGATAGCCAAGGTCGTAAAATGAGTAAATCTTTAGGTAATGGTATTGACCCTGTTGAAGTAATTGAAAAATATGGTGCAGATACACTTCGCTTTATGCTCATCACAGGTAATACACCTGGTAATGATATGCGTTTTTATTGGGAACGTGTAGAATCTGCTCGTAATTTCGCTAATAAATTATGGAATGCTTCTCGTTTTATGCTCATGAATCTTGAAGGTTTTGACAAAACTTTTGTTCCAGAAGCTAGCGACTATACTTTAGCAGATAAATGGATTTTAAGCCGTTATGCTAAAACTGCTATCAGCATTACTGAAAACCTAGAAAAATTTGAATTAGGTGAAGCTGGTCGTTCGTTATATGACTTCATTTGGAATGAATTCTGTGATTGGTATATTGAACTTAGCAAAGCTCGTCTTTACGATAAAGAAAATGTTCGTCCACGTAAAGTAGCTCAATATGTTTTAGGTTATGTACTTGAACATACACTTCGCTTATTACATCCATTTATGCCATTTATTACAGAAGAAATTTGGCAACACATTCCACATGAAGGTAAGAGCATCATGGTGGCTGATTGGCCAACAGGTGAAGAAGCAAAACTTGATGATGTAAGCGAAGTAGAAATGACTACTATCATGGAAACAATCAAAGCTATCCGTAATATGAGAGCTGAAGTAAATGCAGCACCAAGCAAAAAAACAGAAGTAATTCTTCATTTAAGTGATGAAAGCTTAACTGATGTATTTGCTAAAAACAGTGGATATTTAGAAACATTAGCTTCTGCTAAAAATGTAACTATTTTAGCAAAAGATGATGCAAAACCAGAAAATGCAATGACAGCAGTAGTAAATGGTGTAGAAATTTATTTACCTTTAGCAGGTTTAATTGATGTAGAAAAAGAAACTGCTCGTTTAAATAAAGAATTAGCTACATTAGATAAAGAAGTATCACGTCTTGATAAAAAACTTTCTAACGCAGGCTTTATTGCCAAAGCACCTGCTGATATTGTAGAGAAAGAAAAAGAAAAATTAAAAGGTTATGAAGAAAAACGTGAAGCAGTAAAACAACGTTTGGCATATTTAGCAACTCTTTAATTTTAGATTTTTTTATGAAAGGCGTAATAAAATGAATTATCTAGAATCGCTAGAATATCTAGATGAGCTTAGTACCTTTGGTACTAAGCTTGGTCTAGGTCGCATTAAACAATTAGTAACTTATTTAGACAATCCACAAACAAGATATAAAACTATACACATAACAGGAACTAATGGAAAAGGTTCAACAAGTTCTATGTTATCTAGTATTTTAACAACATCTAATATTAAAACAGGTTTGTATATTTCACCTCATTTAGTATCATATACAGAACGTATTCAAATAGATGGAAATCCTATAAGCGAAGAAGATTTCGCTGATTGTATTAGTGCTGTTAAAACTTTTGTGGATAAAATGGTTGAAGATGGCGAAGAGTCACCTACACAGTTTGAAGTTATTACAGCAGCGGCATTTTTGTATTTTGCGATTAATAAAGTAGAATATGCTGTCATCGAAGTAGGATTAGGTGGATTATTAGATTCTACTAATGTGGTAAAACCAGAAGTTAGCGTCATCACAAATGTGGCATTTGAACATGCTCATCTATGTGGGGGAACTTTAGAAGGTATAGCAGAGCATAAAGCAGGTATTATAAAAGATGGTGTACCTGTGGTTACAGCAGCAAAAGATATACCATTAGATATAATTAATCAAACAGCTGAAGAAAAAAATGCTGATATTTTCATAGCAAATAATGATTTTTCAGCTATGTTTGTAAATTTTGATGGACAGTATCAAGAATTAAAATTTAGTTCTGAATTATTAGGAGTTAATTTCAATTATAAATTGAAATTATTAGGTGACCATCAAATAGAAAATAGTTCTTTAGCTATTATGACCGCTAGTATCTTAGGTAATAATGATGAACGTATTACTAGAGAAAATATCATTGATGGTTTAGCATTAGCAAAATGGCCAGCACGTTTTGAAGTATTTAATTTTGATGGACAGATTTGCATAGTAGATGGCGCTCATAATCCAGCAGGTATGATGATACTTCGTCAAAATTTAGATAAATATTATCCAAATGAAAAAAGAGTTATTCTTTTAGGTATATTAAAAGATAAAGACATAGATACTATGCTTATTGATTTATTGCGTGATGATGATGAAATCGTTATAACTACTCCAAATTCAGAAAGAAAAGCTTCTCCTGAATATATTGCAAGTAAGATATCAAATCATCGTGTAGAGACTTTTAATAATATGCAAGAAGCTTTAACTTTAGCTCGTCAGTGGGCAGGTAAAGATAAAGTTTTATGTATAACAGGTTCTTTATATTTGACAGGTGAACTGAGAAATATTTTAGTCAATGAAGCATGATTTTAGTAAAGGTATTTTTAGCTTTTAGAGTAGTAGGTGTATAGGTGGATATATTTAAAAAAAATAGATTGAATAATGATTGTAAACGATTGATGTTTTACATTGTTATAGCTATGGCAACAATGTTACCTTTTTCCTATGTTGTATCAAGTCTATTGTTAGTAGCTGGCTGGGGTGTTTTTGCCTATAAATCATTTAAGGGATTTTTTGAATGGAAACGTACAATACTTGATTTTCCCATTATGATTTTTGTGATTATATCTTTTTTATCCGTTTTAGTATCACCAGATTCAGCATTTAGTTTTTACAATTGCTATAATTTAGTTGGTCGATATGTACTTACATATTACTTAGTTGTGCAAAGTATAGATTTAAAAAATATAGGACAATTAAAAGTATTTTTAAGCTGTATAAGTTTATCTTTATTTATTGTTGTAATATATGGTTTTATGCAAGCATTTTTAGGTATAGGATTAACTTCTGAGCAAATAGTATGGACTGATGGAGCAATGTTTCCTGGATTAAAAACGAGAGTATTTTCCACATGGCAAAATCCTAATTTATTAGGTGGCTATTTTGATTTGATGTTAGGCTTGATGGCTGGAATGTTTTTATTGATAAAACATAAAATCGTTCGCATTGTAATTGCAGTTTTATTCTGTTTAACAGCCTTTTGTTTGACCTTGACATATGCTAGAGGGGCTTGTCTAAGTATTGCCTTAGTAATCTTTGTCTACAGTATTTTATATAATCGAAAAGTATTATTAGCATTGATAGGATTAGCTGTCATCTTATTGCTTTCAGATGCAACTTTAGTGGATAGAATGACATCTATTTTTACGAAAATGGATACATCTTCAGAAATGCGTCTTGCTTTTTGGGAAAGTACTATAGCAATGATTTTAGACCACCCATTATTGGGCATAGGTTGGGGTTCATATTTTATGGTTTATCCTAATTATGATTATTATATGCAGGGAAATTTTATAAAAATTGTACATGCACATAATATGTATTTGAATTTTATGGCTGAAATTGGTTTATTTGGTTTTGCAAGTTATATGGTTTGTTTCTTTGGTGTAATTTACAAAGCCTTTAAAGCACAAGTTATGAAATTAGATATATTGGTTAAAGCTATGTTTTTAGGCATAGGTTTAGGTTTATCTGCATTGGCATTAAATGGTTTTACAGATTATGTAATGTTTAATACAGAATTATCTATGCTTGTATGGCTATTTTCAGGAATTGTAGTTTCTGGATATAAAAATTAAATTAATAATATTATTTAAACTCAAGCCTTAAAGGAGTGAATGCAGTGAAAGAACAAACTATTTCTAAAGCAACTATTGATAGATTACCACTATATTATAGAACTTTGAGATTGGCTCAAGATGATGGCATGGATATCATCTCATCAGATGAATTAGGCCGTCGATTAGAATTAACACCGGAGCAAATTAGAAAAGATTTAGCTTTATTTGGTCAGTTTGGTAAAAAGGGAGTTGGCTATTATGTCAATGAACTTAAATTTAATGTAGGCAAGATTTTAGGGCTTGATAATCATTGGAATATTGCAATCGTAGGGATTGGTCATTTAGGTGTGGCTTTGGCTAATTATCAAAATTTTATTGCTTTAGGTTTTAATCTAGTAGCATTATTTGATAATGACCCCAATATTATTGGAAAGACAGTAAATCATGTAAAAGTAAAAAGCATTGATGAATTGCAAAGCTGTGCTAAAAATCTGAAGATAGATATTGGGGTTATTGCAGTACCTGCTCAATTTGCACAACAGGTCGCTGATAAATTAGTTAAAGCAAATATAAAAGGAATATGGAACTTTGCTCCTGTAAAAATGAGAGTCCCTGAAGATGTGAAAATTGTTAATGAAGATTTATCTGTGGGGCTTAGTAGATTGTCGTATTATATTACAGGAAAATAGCTTTCTTTTCCTATAGTAAAACTTGACGCTTTTCCCTAGTAGTGGTATGCTTTTGTTAGTGATATGCGTTATTATTTATTAAAAGATGGAGTGTTGATTTTTTATAATTTTTATTTATTTTTTATTGAAAAATTATAAATAAAAAAATTTATTTCATAAATGATACAATAATCTTTGATTATCGTATTAGACAATGATATAATGGAACACGACATAATAATGCAACAATATATTTTGGTAAGGAGGAGAATTTTTAATGATTGACATTTTAGATCGTGTGCGTAATAAAGCTTTGCATGCGAAAATTGTCAGTGCACAAGAAGCTGCTGAGTTAATTAAACCAGGCATGAATGTGGGAACTAGTGGATTTACACCATCTGGTTATCCTAAAGCTGTGCCTTTGGCTCTTGCTGAACGCATGAAAGAACACCCATTTAAAATTAATTTATATACAGGTGCTTCTGTAGGACCAGAACTTGATGGTGCACTTTGTGAAGTTAATGGTATCAATAAACGTATGCCATATCAAACTAACAAATTATTAAGAAATTTAATAAACTCTGGTGAAATCTCTTATAGCGATTTACATCTTAGTGAATCCGCTCAGTTATTACGTTATGGTTTCTATGGTAAACTAGATGTTGCTATCGTAGAAGCTTGTGCTATTACAGAAGAAGGTAATATTATCCCAACAACATCTATGGGTAATACAGCTTCTTTCGTTCAACAAGCAGATATGGTTATAGTAGAAGTTAATACTAGCCAACCATTAGAACTCGAAGGTATGCATGACGTTTATGTGCCTCTTGATCCACCACATCGTCTTCCAATTCCTATTGTTAAGGCTAACGACCGTATTGGTACACCTTACATACCTTGCACTCCAGATAAAATTAAATGCATTGTTCCTTGTGATATTACAGATAAAACTCGTCCATTTGGCGAAATTAGTGAAGCTGATCACAAAATGTCTGAATATATCATTGAACTTCTTCAAGATGAAGTTAAAAAAGGTCATATGCCTAAAAATCTCTTACCATTACAATCTGGTGTAGGTAATGTAGCAAATGCAGTAATCAGCGGTTTCGTTGATTCTGATTTAAAAGACTTATCTGTATATACAGAAGTTATCCAAGATGGTATGTTTGACTTAATTGATGCTGGTAAATTAAACTTTGCATCTGGTACAGCATTATCTCCATCTCCAGACGGATTAAAACGTTTCTATGAAAATATCAAAGAATATAGAAAACATCTTTTACTTCGTCCACAGGAAATTTCCAATAGCCCAGAAGTTGTAAGAAGAATTGGTGTTATTGCTATGAATACTGCTATTGAATGCGATATTTATGGTAATGTAAACTCCACTCATATCATGGGTACAAAAATGATGAATGGTATTGGTGGTTCTGGTGACTTCGCTAGAAACGCTTACCTCACTTGCTTCTTTACAGCATCTACTGCTAAAAACGGTCTTATCTCTTCTATCGTTCCTATGTGCTCTCATGTTGACCATACAGAACATGATGTAGATATCATCGTTACAGAACAAGGCTTAGCTGACTTAAGAGGTCTTGCTCCACGCGAAAGAGCTCGTGAAGTTATTAACAAATGTGCTCATCCAGATTATAAACCTATGTTAATGGATTATTTGGAAAGAGCAGAAGCTGCAACAAAACATGCACAAACTCCACATATTATTAAAGAAGCTTTGTCCTGGCATGAAAAATTCATGGAAACAGGTTCAATGAAATAATAACCTTTTTAGGAGGAATTTTTAATTATGAGCAATGAAAATGAAAAAATCCAAGCTGAATTAGCTGAGTATAATGCTGATGTTGAAAAAGCAATAGCAAAATTCCCAGAACGTCCACATCTTCCAGAACAACGTTTATATACTCCACTTGATATTGAAGGAACTGATTATGCTGATGAAATCAGCTTCCCAGGTGTATATCCTTACACTCGTGGTGTTCAACCTACTATGTATCGTGGTCGTTTCTGGACAATGCGTATGTATGCTGGTTTCTCCACTGCTGAAGAATCCAACAAACGTTATCGTTATTTAATCGAATCCGGTGCTACTGGACTTTCTTGTGCATTTGACCTTCCAACTCAGATCGGTTATGACTCCACTGATGACATCTCTGAAGGTGAAGTTGGTAAAGTTGGTGTTGCTATTGACTCCTTAGCAGATATGGAAATTCTTTTCGATCAAATCGATCTTGGTAAAGTTTCCACTTCTATGACAATCAACGCTCCAGCATCTGTACTTTTAGCTATGTACATTGCAGTTGCTGAAAAACAAGGTGTACCTGCAGATCAATTAAAAGGTACAATCCAGAACGATATTCTTAAAGAATATGCTGCTCGTGGAACATATATCTTCCCACCACGTCCATCTATGCGTCTTATCACTAATATCTTTGAATATTGCTCTAAATATGTACCAAAATGGAATACAATCTCCATTTCTGGTTACCATATTCGTGAAGCTGGTTCTACTGCTTCTCAGGAAATCGCATTTACTATTGCTGATGGTATTGCTTATGTTGAAGCAGCAATCAAAGCTGGTCTTGACGTTGATGCTTTCGCTGGTCGTCTTTCCTTCTTCTGGAATGCTCATAACAACGTACTTGAAGAAGTTGCTAAATTCCGTGCTTCCCGTCGTATCTGGGCTAAAGTTATGAAAGAAAGATTCCATGCTAAAAAAGACAAATCCATGAAACTTCGTTTCCATACTCAGACTGCTGGTTCTATGCTTACAGCTCAACAGCCTAACAACAACATCATTCGTGTTGCTTTACAGACTGCAGCTGCTGTTATGGGTGGTACTCAGTCCCTTCATACTAACTCCCGTGATGAAGCTCTTGCTCTTCCAACTCAGGAATCTGTTACAATTGCTCTTCGTACACAACAAATCGTTGCTTACGAAAGTGGTTTAGCTGATGTTATTGATCCACTTGCTGGTTCTTACTATGTTGAAGCTATGACTAACAGAATCGAAAAAGAAGCTTGGGATTACATCAAAAAAATCGACGAAATTGGCGGTGCTGTATCTGCAATTGAAAAAGGTTATATCCAGAAAGAAATTCAGGATAGTGCTTACAAATGGCAGATGGATGTTGAATCCGGTGCTAGAACAATTGTCGGCGTAAACAAATTCCAGATGGAAGAAAAACCAGTTGAAGGTCTTCTTAAAGTTGATGCTTCCGTTGGTGAAAAACAGAAAGCTAAAGTTGAAGCTATGAAAGCTAAACGTGACAACGCTGCTGTAGAAGCTGCTCTTGCTGACTTAGAAGCTGCTTGTAAAGATGAAAACGAAAATCTTATGCCTCATATCCTCGCTGCCGTTAAAACTTATGCAACTCTCGGAGAAATCTGTGGCGTAATGCGTAAAGTATTCGGCGAATATGAAGCACATGTAAATCTTTAATAAGTGAAGATATTTGGAGGTAAATATAATGATTAGAGTATTAGTAGCAAAACCAGGTTTAGATGGTCATGACCGCGGAGCAAAAGTTGTAGCACGTGCTCTTCGCGATGCAGGCTTTGAAGTAATTTATACAGGTCTTCGTCAGACTCCTGAACAGATTGCAGAAGCAGCTTTACAGGAAGACGTTAATGTAGTTGCTATGAGTATCCTTTCTGGTGCTCATCCACATCTTTTCCCTAAAGTTGTAAAACTTGTTAGAGAAAAAGGCATGAACGATGTATTAATCATCGGCGGTGGCGTTATTCCAGAAGGCGATATCCCAGCTCTTAAAGAAGCAGGTATTGCAGAAGTATTTACTCCTGGTACACCAACAACTGACGTTATTGAATTCATCAAAGCTCACGTAAAAGAAGCTTAATTTTTAACAGTTAACGTTATTAATTAAATAATATAAAGAAAATCATCTTGTCTTTCTTAGTCTCTATAAGGAGACAAGATGATTTTTAATATAAATGTATTTGTGGCTTCTGTGCATAAGGGACAGGAGCTGACATCAAAGGTGGTGCTTATATGGATATAGCTCAAGAATTGTTAAATGGAAATCGTTTAGCATTAACTCGTGCAATCACAGCAATTGAAAATGAAACAGCTGCTGCAGTAGAAATCATGAAAAAACTGTATCCACATACTGGGCATGCCTTTGTCCTTGGTATTACTGGCCCACCAGGTGCAGGTAAATCCACTCTTACCGATAGACTCGCAAGAGCTTATCGTAATCAGGGAAAAACAGTTGGTATTATAGCTATTGACCCAACTAGTCCATTCACAGGCGGAGCTATCTTAGGTGACCGTATAAGAATGAACAGCTTAACCCTCGATGAAGGTGTCTTTATCCGTAGTATGGGGACAAGAGGTAGCTTAGGCGGCTTATCTCATAAAACAGCTGATGCAATAAAAGCTATGGATGCTTTTGGCAAAGATGTAATTATTGTAGAAACTGTAGGGGTAGGACAATCTGAGGTTGATATCGTTAAAGCGGCTGATACTACTATGGTTGTAATGGTACCAGGCCTTGGTGATGATATCCAAGCTATAAAAGCAGGAATATTGGAAATTGGTGATATCTTCACTATCAATAAAGCAGATCTTGATGGTGCAGATAAATTATATACAGAGCTTAATATGATGCTAGACCTTGATGGAGAAACACCAGATTGGCGTCCTCCAGTTAAAAAAGTCATGGCTAGTAGAGGCGAAGGTATTAATGAATTAATAGATACAATTACTGAACATCAAAATTATTTAGTAGAAAGTGGAACATTAGCTATTAGACGTCATAAACGTGCTAAAAATGAGTTGTTGGACCGCTTGAGTGCATCTATTGGTTCTTATATAACAAAACATATTGTAGAAACTGGCGAATTAGATGCTTATGTAAAAGATATTGAAACTCGTCAGAATGACCCATATACAGTAGTTAATACTATTATGGATAATATGTTAAAAAAATAATTTAGATATAATATTTATATCAGGAGGGTTTTATCAATGAAAATCAACAGAGTTGACCATATCGGTATTGCTGTACCAAATCTTCAAGAAGCAAAAAAATTCTATGAAGAAGTTTTAGGTATTAAAATCACTAAAGAAGATGAAGTTATCGAAGATCAGAAAGTAAAAGTAAGCTTCGTTCCATGCGGTGAAGTTGAACTCGAACTTTTAGAATCCACAACTGAAGATGGCCCAATTGCAAAATATCTTGCAAAAAATGGTGGCCGTTCTGGTATTCAGCACGTTGCATTAAATGTTGATAACATTGAAGAAGCTATCGCTGAAATGAAAGAAAAAGGCGTTCGTATGATTGATGAACAACCTCGTTACGGCGCTGGCAATTCCAGCATTGCATTCGTTCATCCAAAAGCTAGCGGTATCTTAGTTGAACTTGCTCAGCGTTTAGATGAAACAAAATAATCTATATTAAATTTTTTAATAGATATAGATTTTATTAAGGAGGTATAACTTTGGCTACAGTTCAAGAACGAATTGACCTCATGAATGCCAAAAAGGAACATATTTTACAAGCAGGCGGTCCTAAACGTGTTGCAAAACAACATGCTAAAGGCAAAATGACTGCTCGTGAACGTATTGAAAAACTTTTTGATGAAGGTACATTTGTAGAATTAGATCAGTTTGTAAAACATCGTTGCACTAACTTTGGTCAGGAAAAGAAAGATTTACCTGCTGAAGGTGTAATTACAGGTTATGGTACAGTTGATGGACGTTTAGTATATGCTTACGCTCAAGACTTCACTGTTGAAGGTGGTTCTCTTGGTGAAATGCATGCTAAAAAAATCTGGAAAGTACAAGAAATGTCCTTGAAAATGGGTGCTCCATGCGTTGGTATCAATGACTCTGGTGGGGCTCGTATTCAAGAAGCTGTTGACGCTCTTTCTGGTTACGGCGGAATTTTCCAGAGAAATACAGACGCTTCCGGTGTTGTTCCACAGATTTCTGTAATCATGGGACCATGCGCAGGTGGTGCAGTATATTCTCCAGCTCTGACTGACTTTATCTACATGGTAAAAAATACTAGCCAGATGTTTATCACTGGTCCTGCTGTTATCAAATCTGTTACTGCTGAAGAAGTAACAGCTGAACAGCTCGGTGGTGCTATGACTCATAACACTACTTCTGGTGTTGCTCATTTTGCTGCTGAAAATGAAGATGATTGTATCGAACAAATTCGTTATTTATTAAGCTTCTTACCAAGCAACAATATGGATGATGCTCCAGAAAGACCTACAAATGATGATCCATCCCGTATGGATGAAGAATTAAACACTGTAATTCCAGATAACGCTAACATGCCTTATGACATGAAAGATGTTATTCGTTCCTTAGTAGATGATGGTGAATTCTATGAAGTTCATCAGCATTATGCTACAAACATCATTACATGTTTTGCTCATTTTGATGGACGTTCCGTTGGTATCATTGCAAACCAACCAGCTGTAATGGCAGGTTGCCTTGATATTAATGCTTCTGATAAATCAGCACGTTTCATTCGTTTCTGTGACGCATTTAATATTCCTATCGTTAATCTCGTTGACGTTCCTGGATTCTTACCAGGTACAGATCAGGAATATGGCGGTATCATTCGTCATGGTGCAAAAATGCTTTATGCTTATTGCGAAGCAACAGTACCAAAAATTACACTTATCACTCGTAAAGCATATGGTGGTTCTTACCTTGCTATGTGCTCTCGTGAACTCGGTGCTGACCAAGTTATGGCTTGGCCTACAGCAGAAATTGCTGTTATGGGTCCTGCTGGTGCAGCAAACATCATCTTCAGAAAAGACCCTGATGTTGCAGCAAAAACAGCTGAATATGTAGCTGAATTCGCTACACCATACAAAGCTGCTGAACGTGGTTACATTGATATGGTAATTGAACCTAAAGAATCCCGCCCTCGTATTATCACTGCATTGAACATGCTTGCAAGCAAACGTGAAGCACGTCCTGCGAAAAAACATGGTAATGTTCCATTATAATAAGAGGAGAGAGTTTTAAGATGGCAAATAATAATGCTCCTATCAGTGAAGAAATAGTAGCTGCTATTACTGCTGCTGTAGAAATGATGGTTGGTCATAAAGTTATGGCTGTTCGTATTAAACGTAGCGATGCATGGGTTATGGCTGGCAGACGCGATGCTGTTTAATAAATCATCAATCAAATAAAAAAGATAATTCTTGGAGGAATACGTCGTGAAAAAATTTAACATCACTGTAAATGGTAACGCTTATGAAGTTGAAATTGAAGAAGTAAAAGCTGCTGCTCCAGTTGCTGCTGCACCAAAAGCTGCTCCAGCTGCTGCACCTGCACCAAAAGCTGCTCCAGCTGCCGCTGCTGCTGCACCTGCTGCTGGTGACAACACTGTTACTGCTCCAATGCCTGGTAAAATTGTAAAATTAGTAGCTTCCGTAGGTCAAGCTGTTAATGCTGGCGATGTTCTTTTAATTCTTGAAGCTATGAAAATGCAGAACGAAATCACAGCTCCAGCTGCTGGTACAGTTAAATCTTTCGCAGTTAACGCTGGCGATAGCGTAAAACCTGGTCAGACTATGGTTGTTATCGGTTAATTTTAATCGATAAATTACAAAGAAAGGGCCCATTAGTTAAGCTAATGGGTTCTTTTTGTATTTGTATATAATCTTTATATTTATAAATGGAGAGATTATTATGGATATTGATAAAGTTTATAATCTGTTTTTTAGTCCAACAGATACAACAAAATTCGTATTACAGTTTTTGAGTGAGCAAATAAGTCCTAATTATAAAAACATAAATTTAACATCAAGAAATACAAATTTAGATGATGTATCTTTAGCTGAAAATGATTTAGTATTTTTAGGTGTTCCTTCATATGCAGGTAGAGTGCCTGTTACTTTTAAAGAACGTTTTAGCAAAATTAAAGGTAATAATGTATTAGCGATAGTAGTTGTAACCTATGGAAATAGAGCACAAGAAGATACTTTAATAGAATTATTTGATATGGCTAAAGAGCAAGGTTTTAGAATTTTAGCAGGTTCAGTAGTTGTAACAGAGCATTCAATAATTCATGACTTTGGCAAGGGTAGACCAGATAGAAAAGATAAAGCTGAATTGATAAGTTTTATGCAAAAGGTAAAAAATAAACTTCAAGAAGATGTTTTATTAGTAGATGAAATACCGGGAAATAGACCTTATAAAGAAGTAAAATTAGCACCAATGGCGCCAGATTTTATAAAAGAAAATTGTGTAGCTTGTGGTAAATGTGCAAGTGAATGTCCTACAGGTGCTATTGATAGTAAAACTTATAAATGTAATAGTGAAAAATGTATTTCTTGCTTACGTTGTGTAAAAGTTTGTCCGATAAATTGTCGTTTTGTGGATAATAGAGTATTGGAAAATTTACGTGTTCATTTGACTCCATTGTGTAGTGAACGTAAAGACAATCAATTTTATTTATAAAAAAATACTCTAGAGCAATATAAGCTCTAGAGTATTTTTACATTAAAATTGATTAGTGTCAGTGAATACATCGTCCCAGAATGTATAAAGAAAAACTACAACGATTAGAAATAATAAAAATAAATCACCCATGATAAAATCTCCAATATAAAATATATTAAATTTTAATTATTATATTTGAGGATAAAGTAGCGTAAAGGCTTATAAATATTATATAAAATGGCAGCTTTTATTGGTAATAGAAGAACTGATTTTACGATACGCATGATATAAAAAGAAGTAGCAGCATCTTTATACATTAAAGTAAGCCAGATATTGTTGAGAATACAGTCAACAAATAAGAAAATAGTTAAATTCATAAGCAATAATTTTTTTAAAGTAATAGTTTTTTTATAAAGAAATTTGCCATAAATAAAACTAGAGGCAATAGCACTTATAGTAAATCCAGGAAAATATAAACCTGGCATAAAAAGATTGCTACCGATAATATCTGCAAGAGCTGACATAATAATAGTTTTTGTTGTGCCAAAACGCATGGCATATAAACAAATCGGAATAAAAGCAAAATCTACGCGAATGAAAGTGGTTTGAATGGCAAAAACATAAGTAAATAAAATTGTTAAAACCATGAAAATACCACCATAAACGATAGATGATAATGATGAGTTGTTGTACATGAGATTAAACCTCCTTGATATTGCGTTGCCACATAGGAGGAATATTCCTTCATGTAGCAGCGGGATGCGATATTTGTACCGCAAGAAAAACTTTTCGTTCAAATAGCAACTCCCCGTCTATTTGACACTTAACGCACAAATATCTACTCTGCTGAATAGCACTATCAATTATAAAACTATAAAGAAGGCTTGTCTATATAAAAATTTCTAATGAGTATAAGTAGATAAAGATGGTAGTATTTTTAGCTAGATAATAGATACTACGAATAAAATGTGATATTATGTAAACGATATAATATAATTTTTTGGAGCAAAGGAATAGTGATTCATAATGAAAAAATTTATCGTATTTTTGCTTTTAGGCGTGATGTTTGTATTTAATACAGTAGCATATGCACAAGCTGAAAATACAGCGCAAGATAAGATTGGTGGAGCTGATAAGGCAACGGATATACAGGTAAATAACAATGTAAATACTGTAAAACGTTGGATTTTGATAAATATACCAGCACGTTCATTGCGTTTATATGATAATGATAAATGTATAGAGATGTATCCTGTTGGCGTAGGTAAAATAGAAACTAAAACTCCAGTTGGTTTTTATAAAGTTGTAGAAAAAATTGTAAATCCTACATGGACAGATCCTGCTGATGTAAGCGTAGTTATTCCTTCCGGTGAAGATAATCCACTTGGTTATCGTTGGATTGGTATTGGTGGCAATTATGGTATACATGGGACAAATAGACCAGACTCTGTAGGTCATTATGTTTCTAATGGTTGTGTACGTATGGTTGAAGCCGATGTAGAAAAAGTATTTGACAAAGTTGAAGTTGGTACAGAAGTTCAAATTATGTACAACCGTCTAGTTATTGATAAAACTTTTGATGGTAGAGTAGCTTATTATATTTATCCAGATGGATATGATATGCAAAATTTAACAGTAGATTTTGTAAAACAAGGTCTAAAAGGTTATGGTATAGCTGATTTTATAACTGATGAAGCTGTGGCTAAATCTATAGAATTATCCAATGGTCAACCAAATTATGTAGCAGCACCTGTAAATATTATGTTTAATGGTAAAAAGCTTAATTATAAAGCAGTTAATTATAAAAATTTAATTTATGTACCAATAAAAGCTTTAGCTACTACATTAAATACGCCAATAACTATGGATAATAATTTAGTAAAAACACAAAAAGGTGAAGCTGATATCAGTCTTTATAGTAATGTAGCTTATATGCGTTTGACAGATATAGCAAATATTTTTGATTATGATTATAGCTTAAATAAAAATGTTACAGAAATAACTTTAAATAAAATTACTGCTGATAAAAATGTAGTAGATATCCCTGCTAATACTACAAATAAAGAAATTGTTGTTCCTAAAAAACAAACAGATGAAAAAATTAATTTAATGGAAAACGATAATAAAAATCTTGAACAAGATAATAATACACAATCCGATAAAAAAGCTGTAACAGATAAGAAAAACAAACAGGAAAAAGCAAATACAGATGTTAAAAAATAATGGAGGTCATTGTGGAACGAAGAGAAGATAATAAGAAAAGATTTATTATTATAGATGGTAGTAGTTTAATGTATAGAGCGTTTTTTGCTTTGCCATTACTTACTTCTTCAAGTGGTATATATACAAATGCTATCATGGGTTTTGCTAATATGTTGGGAAAAATCCTAACAGAATATAAGCCAGATAATATAGTTGTGGCTTTTGATAAAAGTCGTCAAACTTTTCGTACACAAATGTATGCAGAGTATAAGGGACAAAGAGAAAAAACTCCAGATGAATTAAAATCACAGATACCGTTACTACGTGAATTTTTGGAAGCTTTGGGTATTGCTTTTATTGAAAAAGATAATTATGAAGCAGATGATATCATCGGTACTTTGGCAACAAAAGCAGCTAGTCAAGATTATGAAGCCTTGATTGTAACAGGTGATAAAGATGCTTTGCAATTAATTCGTCCTAATTTAAAAGTTATGCTCACTAAACGCGGTATCATGGATATGCAGATTTTTGATGAAGAAGCATTTAAAGAAAAATATGCAGGTCTTGAACCGATAAAATTAATTGATATAAAAGCTTTGATGGGTGATAGCTCAGATAATATTCCGGGTGTGCCAGGAATTGGTGAGAAAACAGCTTTGAAATTATTATCACAATATCAAGATTTAGAAAATCTCTTGAATAATATCGATAATGTTTCAGGCAAAAAATTAAAAGAAAAATTACAGGAAAATCAAGAATTAGCGAGATTATCTTATAAATTGGCTACTATATGCTGTGAAGTAGATGTGGATTTTAAACCACAAGAGTTTGAATTGACTCCTAATTTGCAAAAACTAAATGATTTTTGTCAAAAATATGAGTTGAAAACAGTTTTGACTCGTATGAAAAAAGTCTTAGCTGATAAATTAGAAGTTGCAAGTCAAAATGATGATGCTGAATTAGCTTTGAATTTTGAAGCTACTATGCCAGTTTATGAGGAATTTACGCAAGATAAAATTGATGCTTTAATATCAAAGATAAAAGCTGAAAAATCTGTTTCCTTTATGGTTTTATTTGAAGGAAAAGTGCCGGATATATCCATTGATATGATGGCTATTTGTTGCAAAGATAGTCTTGGTATCATAAGAGCAAAAGAAGATATAGATAAACTCAGTGAAGTATTGCAAGATGAAACAATCACTAAATTTGTTTATGATGTAAAGATGCTTTACCATTTGAATTTGGATTTAAAAGGTAAGATTTATGATACTTTGCTTATGGCATATCTTCTAGAACCTGCTAAACGAAGCTATGAAATGAATGTATTGTGGCAAATGGCAGATATTGAAGAAGAAATTCCATGGGAAAATCTCAATGAAGAAGAAAAAATAATTTGCGGTGCAAGACATTTAGCTGATTTGAGTAATATTTTGGCGGATAAATTAGCTGATGAAAAAATGGTAAATCTTTATAAGCAAATAGAATTACCACTTGCTAAAATGCTTTGTGATATGGAAACTGTAGGTATTTATATTAATGAGCAAAAACTCGATGATATGAATGAACAGATGTATAAACAAATCACAGCTTTAGAGCAAGATATTTATGAATTGGCTGGAGAAATATTTAATATTAATTCACCAAAACAATTAGGCGATATTTTATTCAATAAATTGGGCTTGCCAGCTTTGAAAAAGACAAAGACAGGATATTCTACAAATGCGGAAGTGCTAGAAAATTTAATATATGCTCACCCTATTATCGCTAAGATTTTAGATTATCGCATGTTAAATAAATTAAAAACTACGTATTTAGATGGTTTGAAAGCATTAATCAATCCACAGACTAAGAGAATTCATACAAGTTTCAATCAGACTGTAACAGAAACAGGAAGACTCAGCAGTTCTGAGCCGAATTTGCAAAATATTCCTGTACGCACAGCGGAAGGTAAAAAAATTCGCAGTTTATTTGAGCCTGGCGAAGGTTATGATTATATTTTATCTGCCGACTATTCCCAGATTGAGCTTAGAATAATGGCTCATATGTCAGAGGATAAGCATTTCATAGATGCTTTTTGCCATAATCAAGATATTCATACAGCGACAGCAGCTCAGGTATTTAAAGTGCCTATAGATGAAGTTACTTCAGAACTTAGAGGTAAGGCAAAGGCTGTAAATTTCGGTATTATCTATGGTATAAGTGCTTTTGGTTTGGCAAAAAATCTGCATATTTCGCCAAAAGAAGCTGGGGAATATATAGATAATTATTTACAAGAATGTAGTGGTGTGAAGAATTTCATGCATGAAATTGTAGAAAAAGCACATCAAGATGGCTTTGTTACGACTTTATTTGGTCGTCGTCGCTATTTGCCAGCGATTAAGAGCAGTAATTTTAATCAGCGTGCATTAGCAGAACGCATGGCTATGAATACACCAATTCAAGGAACAGCGGCTGATATCATAAAAATTGCGATGAACAGAGCTAGTGAAGCGATAAAAGAAGCTAATTTGAAAAGTAGAATTTTATTGCAAGTACACGATGAATTAGTGTTAGAAGTTGTAAAAGAAGAGATAGAAAAAGTATCAGAAATTTTGACAACAGCTATGCAAAATACAGCTAGTTTAAAAGTGCCACTTATCATTGATATTAATTATGGTAAAAACTGGGCAGAAGCAAAATAAAAAGTAAATTAATTATAAAAAGGTGGTGGTTTTGTGCCTGAAATGCCAGAAGTAGAAAATATTGTTGTAGGGATTAAAGATTTTATCGAAAATAAAAAAATCGTAGATGTAGAAATCATAAAAGGTGATGTAATAAAATCTCCTAGTAGCGATGAATATAAAAAGCTTTTGCAAGATAAAATTATCAAATCTTTAAAACGCAGAGGGAAATATATCATCATGTCCTTAGATGATGGCAGATTAAATATCATTCATTTGCGAATGACAGGAAAGCTATTATATAAACAGGAAAATGAGGATATAGATAAATATAGTTGTGTAATATATCATTTAGAAGATAAAACTAAATTGATATATGCAGATATTCGCAGATTAGGAACTTTGGATTTAATAACTACAGATGAAATCTCTCGCTTAAAAGGGCTATATACTTTAGGTGCAGAACCATTATCTTCAGATTTTACTATAGAGTATTTAAAAGATTGTCTAGATAAGAGTAAAACAAAGATAAAACCATTTTTATTAAATCAAAAAAATGTGGCAGGTTTGGGCAATATATATGTAGATGAGGCATTAGCCATCAGTAAAATTCATCCAGAATGCAAAGCAAATTCTTTAAGTGATGAAGAAATAGAAAGACTTCATCGAGCTATTAATTTAGTTATAAATGAAGGTATAAGAGATGGCGGTACAAGTTTTCGCGATTATCGCAATGGTTTAGGTGAAAAAGGAAGTCATCAAGATAAATTATATGTATATAATCGCAAAGGCAAAGAATGTAGATTTTGCGATACTTTAATAACTAAAATCGTATTAAATGGTAGAGGTACTTATTTTTGCCCTAATTGTCAAAAATTAAATGATAATAAATAAATTTTAAATAAAAGCTAGAAAGGAGGATTTTTATGAAGATTATAGGTCTTACTGGTGGTATAGCTTGTGGAAAAAGTACAGTTAGTGCTTATTTAAAACAAAAAGGAGCTTTCATCATTGATGGTGATGCTATAGCTCGAAAACTATCTGAGCCTAAAAAATCAATTTGGCAAGCGTATGTAAATCATTTTGGCGATAAAGTTTTAAATGCAGATAATACTTTAAATCGCAGACTCATTGGGCAGATTGTATTTACTGATGAAAAAGAAAAAACATGGATGAATACAACAATGCACCCATTGATTAGAGATGAAATCGTAAAACAGATAGATGAGTGTAGACAAAATGGTATAGAAGTAGTAATCTTAGATATACCTCTTTTATATGAAGCTAATTGGGATAAATTTGCAGATGAAGTTTGGGTTGTAAAAATCAGCAGACAGTTGCAAATAGAGCGCATTCAAAATCGTGATGGTTTAACTAAAGAAGAAGCAATAAGCAGAATAGATGCACAGATGTCTTTAGAGGAAAAAGCAAAACGTGCAGATGTGGTAATTGATAGTAGTAATGCTCCAGAAGTTACGTTACAATTAGTAGAAAAAATATGGAATGAGAGATTATTATAAAGGGTTGATAATTCATGTCTAGTTTGATTATTGTGAGCTGCACACTTGTGATTTTAATCATGAGTTGGCGAACAAAATAGTCAGCGTATATAGAAATATGTATGTAGAGATAGACAAAGAGCTATCCAATACTGTTTGAATTGCTGGAAACTCCTAAAGATATCTGAACTACAACGTAAACATGAAATAAGGTTAAGCGTGAATGTGGCGAAAGCAGAAAAAATCAGATATATAGCATAAGGTTAAATCCTAAGTGCTGAAAAATGGATAATCAGCAGCG
>OLTD01000139.1_pt1 | contig 56967 bp, 30 predicted proteins | sample 1643231 | NCBI WGS metagenome assembly OLTD01 (sample SAMEA3136647, study PRJEB25190) | human gut metagenome | biome: human gut; feature: human-associated habitat; material: faeces | place: Austria | collected 2013
TTGACCGGAAGTATGCCGTCCATCGTCATCGGAGTGCCGTCTTCGCCTATGAATTCTTTGGCATTACGGAAATCAATATAGTCTTTAGTGCCCAACATTGGAATTTCACGAGCTAATGTAGAGAAAGTAACATTGGCACTTACAGTTACGCTCGGTTTCCCTGTTTTCCCCTGTTTGGTAGTGATAAGCACCACACCGTTGGCTCCCTGCGAACCGTAGATAGCCGTAGCAGAAGCATCTTTAAGAATCTCGATATTTTCAATATCCTGCGGACTGATAGCTGCTAACGGATTTTGTGCATCCGCACGCGAATTACCTCCTCCGGTACCGGCAGACATCGGATCAGCCGTATCTCCCAAATCGGAGATTATATTTCCATCCACTACATACAGTGGAGAATTGTTACCACGCAAAGAACTGGTTCCACGAATGCGTACACTTACCGAACCGCCTGGAGCGGCACTGCCAGTAGAAACCATTACACCAGCAGCTTTTCCCTGAAGCATTTTGTCGAATGAAGTGGCACGGGCAGCTTCTTCAGCGCTGGCCTTTACGGAAGTGACCGAACCTGTCAGGTCACTTTTACGCATCGAACCGTAGCCCACTACAATTACTTCATTGAGTTCCGTAACTTCCGGTTCCAGTTCAATAGTTAATATAGAACGTCCCTTTAAAGCTACATGCTTGGTTTTATAGCCTACATAAGAAACGACAAGTATATCTTCTTTCACACGGTCAACTTTCAAGGTGAATTTCCCGTTCAAGTCTGTAATAGTCCCACTGGCAGCACCTTTCACTTGAACTGTTGCACCAATGACGGGTTGCTTCATTTCGTCCAGCACTGTACCCTCCACTTTGATAGCCAAAGCCAGAGCTGTTTGCAGAAGTAAGACAATCAAGAGCAAAAATTTTGTTTTCATAAGTTTTCAGATTTATTGTGTGATATGATTTATAAGTTCTTGTTTGATACGCTCGTATCCGGGACGGGCTCGTCCTGCATTATCCCATAGACAGCCCATCCATTTTTCATTGGGTGTATCTTCATCACGTACATTCCAAAAGCTGATACCGACTACTCCTTCATGTACGTGTTTCAGCAAGGTAGATGTCACTTTTCCATACGTTTCTGCCTGTTCGGTTTCACGTGTTGTATCACCGTCTTTAATCCATACGTTCATTTCTGTAATATGAAACTCCAGCGAATGTTGATGACACCAGGAAATAAATTTGTCCAGTCGTTCCACATTGCCGGGTATTTTCTCCCAGCCGGTATCAATATGTGCCTGCCAACCCAGTCCGTCCACCCGGTAGCCTTTCTCGCGAAGATAACTGACTAGCTTTTTCATACGCTCCCACACTACTTCTTCAAAGTTTCCGTGTTGGTTAATGATTAGTTTCACCCCTGAAGGCGCATATTGAGTGGCTATCTCGAATGCCTTATTAATATAAAGAGGAGTACGGATTTCACTTTCTTCATCGAAACCGATAATTGTCCAGGGATTCTCCCAAAGGGATGTTCCTTGGCGGGCGCCAAACCATTCTCCCCGTTTTTGGTCGCCGAATACCGGATCTTTCACGTTTTCTTTCGCAATCGTTTCATTCACTACATCTATCCATTGTACATTCGGTTGGTTAGCATATCGGATACATAGTTGTGTCATGTATTCTTCCAACATACGGGTCAGTTCTTCCGGAGTACGATTGTCTTCCTTCACCCACTTCGAGCATTGCGGACTGATAGGGCTATGTAGACGAAGCCGTATTTTTTTATCTTTGGCATAGGTAATCCAGTTATCCGGCAATTCCCACCGCCAGGAATCATAAGTAGGATGAATATAACTCTGCTTAAAGTCATTCGCCGGAGTCATATAGTCAAACTCACGGGCGGCTATCCGGCCGGAAAGTTCATCTATCAGTTTTCCATGATTGGCGGTTCCGATATAGAAATTACCATTATAATAATTGGCAACGATTTCTTTGATGGGAAGCCTCATCAATTCACTTTCCGGAATAGGGACTTTTTGAGGAATCTCCTGTGCACAAGAGATCCAATGGATGCACAACAAATAAATTACAGGAATTAGTTTTTTCATAAGCATTACATTAAAAATGATAGGGCAAAAGTAAGCCTATCAGCGTATCAAGAGGTTATTTTTCCGTTTTATAAGGTTTGATATCCGGTCATTCTATCTTATTCTTCATCTAATCTATTAATAGATAAGTTGTTCGCTCCTTAGTATAAACTTGTTGCCTACCTGTTGCAAAGTTCCTTTTCTCTAATTGTAATCTATAAACACAACTTGCGTTTATAAAAATGCAAGCTTTGTTTTTATAATTGCAAGCTTCATTTATAAAAACAAAAGTTGCGTTTATAGTTTATCAGTAAGCAAAAGCAAGTTATCTATTAATCAAATAGAAGTTTACCAGTAATGGAAAGGAAGTTTGTTATTAATGAAACAGAACTGATCTGACCGTATCTCCATGATACGCCCGCATCAATGGCCTTTCCGTTGTACTTTGCCGGTTTGCTTTTCAGTCCTTTTCTCGTTTTTTTCTACTTTCTCCTTCTTTACTTTCGCTGAAAGTGGTTTTAGTTTTTCAAGCGGGATAAAACTTTTCAGCGTTTGCGCTTTTGCTTCATTGCCGGAGATGATATTTTTTAGTTCACCATTATCCGATTTTAAATCAACGTACATTTCCCCGCTGTTTTTGCCATCAAACAGGGTATATTTGTTTGTACCGCTAATGACATTCAGGAATCCGTCTCCTTCTGTATATAAAGCTTTGCGCTGGGGAGCTTTACCACGTCCCAACACACGATCGGCCAATGAAAGACCGTCGGTTTTAGCGGGAAGAGGTATGCCAGCCAACTGGCAAATGGTAGGAAGTAAGTCGGTTCCGTTGCATACCAGTGAATTGTCACGTTCACCATGTGCTATACCACGGCCACAGAAGATGAATGGTACCCGTTGACATTCGTCATAAGGTAGATTCTTGGTTACAGTGTGGTGGGCACCTTGCATTTCTCCATGATCGGAGGTGAAAACAATGATCGTATTGCGTTTCAATTCCGGATGCCGATCGAGAGCGTCTAAAATATGACCGATATGGCTATCGACTAAAGAAACCAATTGCCCATAAGTCCAGCGATATTTGCGCCAATACCAATCCGGGAAGTCTTTATAAGGACTTTTCTTCATATCAGGAAAACCGTCAGTCTTTGCAAAATTAAAAGGAAGTGCGGGAGCATGTTCACGGTAAAACTCTACCGAATCGATTGCGGCAGCACGGGCACGCATCTGACGGACACATTGGGTTATCAGACTTTTCTTACCTTCTTTTTTACCGATTACTTCGGAAGAAAGATTGGTCGATGATTCCAGGCAGATATCATGAGGATTAAGAAAAGAGGCAACCAACAGGAACGGTTTACTTCCGGCTGTTTGTGGTTGTGTCGCCTTTTCTTCAATCAGTTTGCCGGCAGCCACTCCCAAGCCGTCACGTTCGTCATCGGTAAAGTAAGTTTCAAAACCATACCCTGCCGGAGCAGCAAATTTAGACTTGCCCTCTTTGGCGGAGAAAGGCAAATGTACTTTTCCACCGTAATAGGTTTCATATCCGCCACGATTGAATACTGCTCCCATTCCATTTTGAGCAAGCATCGCACGGACTTCGGTTTCGTCGGCCTCCGCACACTGATTCTCACGAATACCATATTGTCCGCCGAACATTCCGGTGAAAAGAGCAAAACGTGAGGGGACGGATACAGGATTAGCACAATAAGTACGAGTAAACGAAAGCCCTTCTTTGGCCAGGCGGTCTATATTAGGAGTGGAAAAATAGGAACCGCCATACATGTCAGCATGTGCACTAATGGCATTATAAGATTGCTGATCGGTCATTATCAGAATGATATTGGGCTTGGTTGTTTGTGCTGCAACCTGCATTGCCGGGAGCGCAAAAGCTCCGAGAGTTATTTTTGTTAATAGTTTCATAAGGCATTTATTATTTCAGAGTTTGTTTTTTCTTTCCGTATTTCTTATCTCCATTCGCATTATCTCCAGGATTCAGTTTATTATCATTATGGTTCATTGTCTTAGGGTCGGCCATTTTTACATTCATTTCTTTCCGCCAGTCATTCAGCTTTTGCATCAACTGACGGGTGATTTCCGGTTGCTCGATGGCCAGGTTATGGTTTTCTCCGGGATCAGATTGCAAGTCATAAAGCTCAATGCGGTTCTGCTGATAGAAGTCGAGTAGTTTATATCGGCCGCTACGGATAGCAGTCGAAACATAATCACCTGTTGAAGTGGGACGCTGCGAAGCTTTATGCCAAAAAAGGTCACGGGCAGCCAATGCAGGTGGATTCTTTCCAGTCAAGGCTGGTTTTAAACTCATTCCGTCAAGTTCTGCTTTCCCGTCTACGGGTGCATTGCAAAGATCGGCCAGCGTGGGAAGTAAGTCGAAGCTCATTACGGGCAGGTCGCATGTTTTGTTTTCCTTCTGTCCCGGAAGATGAACAAGCATTGGGACACGTAAGCCTCCTTCGTAAAGATGCCCTTTACCAGCCTTCAGGGGCGCATTGGTAGTAGCCAATTCACGTTTGTTTCCCCGGTTTGATAGTCCGCCGTGGTCGGAGATGAGTACGATGATTGTATGGTCATACTGTCCGGTGGTTTTCAACGCTTCGATCATCTTTCCTATTCCCTCGTCTACAGATTCAATCATTGCTGCATAGACAGGATGATCCTGCTGGGTCTTACAGTCACCCGCTTCTTCCTTTTTCATAGGATCTTCTCTCAATCCCAATTTCTCAATCTTCGTTTCATAGCGGTTTATCATCTCCTGCTTTGCCTCCAAAGGGGTATGAACGGCATAAAAACTACATATTGCGAAGAATGGCTGCGAACGTGGTGTTTTGAGATAATCCACCATTTTACGGGTCATATAATCCGTTAGGTATTCACCCGGTTGAGCATCTTCCATACCATAAATCAATTTATCCGGATTGGAAGTTCCCGGTTTGTTGAAAGGAGCAAAATATGTTCCTGTAGAACCGGCTTTTCCTGCACCGATATTTAAATCAAAACCTTTGTCTTCGGGCATCGTTTTACCGTCGCTTAGATGCCATTTGCCTATAATACAAGTGTTATATCCGGCTTCCTTAAAAGGCATAGCTATACAATAGCTGTCGGCATCTACTTTACGGTCATCGGTTTTGGCTCCTGTCTGCGGACGGGCACAATGCCGACCGGTTATGAGCGAATAGCGTGACGGTACACTTCGTGGATAGGCCACGTATGCCTGCGAGAAGTTGGTGGATTCCTGTGCCAGGTGATCTATATTCTTTGTTTCATATAGTTTAGAACCGGTAAGAGAAAGGTCGTGAGCCCCCCAATCATCCACCACAAGCATTAAGACATTAGGATGCTGCATTGTATTTTGAGCCTGCACGCACGCAAAAGGTATCACAGTGCTTGCCGCTACGAGTTTCAGAGTTAGTTTCATAAATTATTTGTAGTCAATTAATGGTTTCCGATTATTTTTCATTTCTAACAATTCGAGTCTTTTTATATTCTTCCCAATACCTCTTCATTTGCTGCAATGCGTCTGCATAATCACTATTTGCTGCAACATTAACAGTTTCATCCGGGTCTTTAGCATAATCATAAAGTTCTTCCGCAAGTATCTTTGTCGTATCTGTTTTCTTATCTTTCCAGTTTAGCCAGACTGTATAACGGTAACGGCCGTCTCGCAGTGAATATCCCATCTTACCTACTCTTGGATATTGGCTCACTGCATAAGATTTAATGTTTACGACATCTTTCTTGCCTTTCACGACCTCTACTAAACTTTCTCCGTCCAAATTCAAGGGCTTTTTCAGTCCTGCCAAGTCGCACAAGGTAGGATAAATGGAAAGAAACTCTACCGGAGTCGTTACTTTTTGTGCAGGAGATGAAGGATCTATCAATAAAAATGGAACATGAGTAGCCTGTTCGAAATTGGTGTGTTTATTCCACAATCCATGATCTCCCAAATGCCAGCCATGATCTCCCCACAATACAATAATCGTATTATTCAGGCAACCGCTCTTTTCAAGAGCTTCCACTATCTTACCTATTTGAGCATCAATATAAGAAATGCAGGCATAATAACCATGCACCAGTTCACGAGCTTTCTCATCGGGAATCTTCACATTCTCAATATCCGAGAAAGAAATAAGAGAGGGAATATCAGTGTACAATTGCAATTCACCACATTTATGGTAGGCAAATTCCGGACTCCCCACCGCTTTTTTCCGGTAGGTAGCCAAAGGCATCGTTTCACGATGATATAAATCCCAATACTTTTTGGGGGCACAGAAAGGCAAGTGAGGCTTTTTGAATCCTACCGCCAGAAAGAAAGGTTTATCCGAATGACAATTGGTCAGAAAACGAACGGCTCCGTCGGCAATAGCTCCGTCATTATAGGCATTGTCGGGAACATCCGTACACTCTGTGGTAGGTTTCACATATTTCTGAATGTATTTCTCTATTTGATTTTTCTTATCCATACCTTTCGCCTGCGCTTCTTTATGGTATTTATTATAAAGTCCACGTATTTCCGGACTTTGATATTGAGCCATTACAGGTTGTTCGAATCCGGCATTTACAAACTGAGCATGTTCCATATATTCTTCCGACCAGGAACGGGCATCCTGTTGTTTATCGACCGAACGGGGATCGTAGATTTTTCCGATACCTGCTACTCTATACCCGTTCTCCTTAAAGTACTGCGGCAGGGTGACAACATCCGGATTCTGCGAGCGAATCAATGTTTTAAGATCCCACACACGGGTACGATCCGGACACATTCCTGTCAACAGACTGGCACGTGTTGCTGCCGACACGGCCTGCTGACAATAAGCTGACATAAAAACGGTTCCTCTTGTGGACAAACGATCTATATGAGGAGTCTGTGCCACGGGATCACCATAACAACCAAGCAAAGGCTTAAGATCATCTACAGCTATGAACAATATATTTTTCCGGGACAGTTGCGTTTCATCAATAACAGTTTGTGCATTCATTACAAGAGGCAGACAAGTACTTGCCAAAGCGGAAACTGCAACTGAATAGGGTATTAGATTCTTCATCATATACTTATTTTAAAATTAACACATCATTATTTCACTTTACATAAATTGGAATTCTACCGGTTCGGAGTCCTTATAACCAATCCGTTCCAGCTTCAAGACAATGCATTCTCCTGCTTTCAGAGAAACCGGACTTGTATACAGATGCCAGTTACCTTCTTTATTCTTTATCCGGTAAATAGCTGAATAAATACTCAAATCATTCTCTACATATACTTTCCCATTTTCTGTTCTCAAATGAGGGCGTTCACAACAAGGTTTCGTTCCTTCCGGCCACATTTTATTCACGAAATATTCTTCCGTTCTCTGCTCCCAATCAATATTGAACGGCTTTATCCATTCTTTCTGATAGGCAGCGCGCATCTGTCTCAATACCTTTTGATAACCAGCGTCATTACACAGATTATGAATCTGATGCGGATCTGCGGTACAATCATATAATTCTTCTTCAAAAGCCGGTGACATGAACCAACGTTCTTGAACAGTATCTAATTTTCCCTCCTCATGGAGCCGTAACATCTCCTGCATCATCGGCATATCCAAACGGAACTTCACAGGACGGTAAACCGACTGTTGAGACATATAATTCCGTATATAAAGATAACGTTCCGAACGAATGGACGCACGTTTTTCTATCTGTTCATCAAAGCGATCGGTTGCACCAAACACATATTTTCTTTTTTCAGTCGCTTTATAGAGGCCATACATCGCTTGTCCATGCATATAGGACGGAGGAACTATTCCTGCAAGTGATAATATCGTCGGAGGAATATCTACGAACATATTCAGAGATGTATTCTGTGTACCTGCCCCTCTTCTGTCCGGGAAACGAATCATAAAAGGAACATGAGTCCCCGAATCCATAATCTCACGTTTAGCACGCGGCAGAGGACCTCCATTGTCTGAATAGAATAAGACAATGGTGTTTTTTGCACGCTCGCTTGCTTCCAGTTCCTCCAAGAGTCTTCGGAATTGTTCATCCATCTTTTTTATATTAGAGTAAAGAACAGCATGATCATGACGCACTATTTTAGTGTCAGGGTAATAGGGAGGCAAAACAATATCCTCCGGTGAAACCACCAAAGGCAAATCTGTATTTTTCCATATAAAAGACTCATGTGTGACATTCAAATTAAAGATAGAAAAGAATGGTCGGTCGGCAGGCGCCTTCTTCCAATGTGCCTTTCCTCCTTGCTCATCCCAGGCAGAAACAGGTGAAGTGAACTGATAATCGGTTTTTGCATTGTTCGTACAATAATATCCTTGTTGCCGCAAAAATTCGGTATAACATTTTACTCCTGCAGGCGGAACAACTCCGAACTCTTTATTAAAATAATTGGAACGCATATAATTAGCCCCATCAGCTGAAGCATACCGTCCGGTTATTAATGAATAACGGCTGGGAGAAGATACTCCCACGCATGTATACATATCAGTATGCAAGATAGCTTGAGCCGCAAAAGAATCGAGATTAGGGGTTACTGCAACTTTATCTCCATAACATCCCAGGTACGGACTGATATCCTCACAAACAATGACAAGAATATTGGGCCTTTCCTTCACCGGCTCCATCGGGTTTTGCATAGGTTGCCGGGCAATTCCACAGGTAGATACTCCTGCTAATAACAAACTGGAAATCATCTTATAATTAGTATCCATGTGCTACTGTTATTAAATAGTATTAAATGAAAAGTGTAAGGCAAAGATAGGCATTTGGACAAACTGGAAGGTTTCATATCCGATAAAATAGGTTTCATTTCCGGTTTATCTATACAGGAGGTATTCCTACTATGCTTAAATTCGCTATCTTTGTCTGAAAGTGATGACTACAAAAACCAATTTTGAAACCATGAGACAGACGCTACTACTACTGTTTTTGGCACTCATATTAATGCCGGATACAATCAACGCACTGCCGTTTAAAGAAATATCGACAGACAACGGTTTGAGCAACCGTCGTGTGCAAGAATCAATTTTGGATGATAACGGGTATATATGGTTTGCCACCCGGTCTGGGATTGACAGATACAACGGAGAGTTTTTTGTGCATTATACTTTATCAGTATCTACTGAAAATCAGGTGACAGAGCATCCCAGAGGCATCCTAATCAACGATCAAAAAGAAATTTATGCTTTTAGTGAAGCAAATATCTATAAGTTCTCCTATGAAACGGACTCTTTTCACCAAGTGAACAATGTCAATCTCACGCAACGTGAAGCTATTAATGCAATTACCTTCGACCCGACAGGACATTTATGGATTGGTACTACTGAACATTTATACAGATTCAATACAAACGATTCCACCTTGCAATCCATCAAACAGAAAGTGGCTGTTCACTGCCTGCTTTTCGAAAAAGAAAAACATGGTTGGGCAGGAACATCCAAAGGGGTTTTCCACCTTGTCGAACAGGAGGATGAAAGTTATCTACCCAGAAGGGAGAAATATCTTTCCGCACTCAACGATAAACGGATACAATCATTGTATCACGACTCATTGACTCATCATCTATGGATTGGTACTTTTTCCCACGGCATTTATATCTATAACAAACCACAGAAAGAACTGATTGCAGACAAGGCTGTTCACCAAGCTGTTCCGGTACGAAGCATCACCTCCGTAGGAACAGACCGTATCTGGGCAGGAGTAGACGGGGCTGGAATTTATGAATACAACAGATTTACCGGGGAACGTGAAACAGAATATTCTCACAATGCCACCGGATACAAGTACCTGAAGGCAAATACGATCTATCATATCTTAGATAATAAAAACTCTATCTGGGTATGCACACATACAGCCGGAGTATTTGTGTACAATAAAAACCGACTGGTAAGCACCACTTATCACCACATAGAAAATAACTCCCAATCGCTAGCCAACAATCACGTAAACTGTTTACTGGAGGACGACCGCAACCGCTTATGGATAGGAACCAACCAAGGTATCAGCCGATATGATCAAACAGATGGTCAATGGCGTCATTTTTTTCAGAATGACCAGAAAGATAATGCCGTCATTCTCTCACTTTGTCAGGATAAAGAAGGGAACATATGGGCAGGAGGCTATGCCAGTGACGTAATCAATATCGACCGTAACGACCGGATTCACATCATCGATCTTCCCAAAAAGGAAGGAAGCAAACCAACCAAGAATTATATTTATGCCATTACGCAGGATCAGGAAGGCAACATTTGGTTAGGTGGAATCATCAACGAACTGATGAGATATAATCCTACCACTCACAAGGTGGATTATTATCCTATCAAAGGCATTAACCAACTTCTTGCTTACGGAAAAGATACACTATTCGTTGCTTCTACCAAAGGAGTGATTATCTTCAATATCCAAACAGAGAAAGGTGATTACCTGCCCGTCGGAGAAAAAGAGAAGAGTATGCAATTTATTACTCAAAGCCTCTGTATTCCCCCTTCCACCCCACAGCAACTTTGGATTGGGACAGAAGGAAAGGGAGTACTCTGTTATCAGTTGACTGACGGAACAACCAAACAATACACACAAGCGGACGGTCTTTCTTCCAACAATATTTGTGGAATACAATATGATGGACAAGGACGTATCTGGGTCAGCACCGAAAACGGTTTGAACTGCCTGCATCCCAAACATGGACGGATCGATGTGTTTTATGAAGCGGACGGACTGCCCGACAATATCCTCAACTTCCGTTCCTTTTCACAGTTCCGCAATAACCATATCGTATGGGGAACTCCCGAAGGGGCTTTTGAACTGAACCCCGATGAATTTGCCCAAAAGGATGAGACTTCTTTCAATCTCCGTTTTGAAGAATTCGCTCTGTTCAATGTGCCGGTTCGCCCCGACACAAAAGGTTCTCCCCTGCATACTGTGATTGACCGCACCGAACAGATTGCCCTGACTCACGGACAGCATTCCTTTTCTTTCCGCTTTCTGAATTTAGGATACTTGAATGTATCCAAGAATCTATATAGTTGGTATTTGGAAGGCTTCGACCATACATGGAGTTTACCAACCGACCATCATCATGCTGTATATACGAATATCCCTCCGGGCAATTATACGTTCCGTGTCAAAGTGTTTAGCGGAGGCGATGAAAAGAATTATCAAGAGAGAAGTATTCACATCACTATTGCTCATCCGTGGTGGAATACCCCGTTTGCATGGGTGTTATATCTTTTACTTACCGCACTATTAGTCTATTTCCTGATTAAAGCGTATAAAGATCGCATGGATGCACGGGATTCAGATCAAAAGATCCGTTTCTTTATCAATATAGCTCATGATATACGCACACCGTTGACACTCATAAAGGCTCCTTTGAATGAAATCGAAAATGAGCCTTTGACAGATAACGGACACTCCGCTCTTACCCTAGCACAACGCAACACGGAGAAGTTATTGAATATGGTGTCTCAACTGTTGGATTTCCAAAAGATAGAGCGCGAAGCGATGACGCTGCAAGTGGAAGAAACAGAAATGTCCGCTTTCATCGGCAGCGCGGTAGGCAACTTCGAACCGCTTGCACGTGAAAAAGGAATCAACCTGCACACGCAAATCTCCCCCGAAGGAGAACATCCTATTTTTATCGATCGACGGAAAGTATCTCTTATTTTGGATAACCTGATTTCTAACTCAATCAAATATACGTGCCAGCACGGGAATGTATGGGTGAAATGTTCACTCACTGATGGGAAATTAGTACTTGAAGTAGTAGATGACGGAATAGGTATATCTACCCAGGCACAAAAGAAATTATTCAACCGTTTCTACCGTGCTGAAAACGCTGCCAACTCCAAAGAAACCGGTAGCGGCATCGGGCTCTTGCTTACCAAGAAAATGACGTTATTGCATAAAGGCAGCATCGACTTTTCCAGTACGGAAGGAGTCGGAACGACTTTCCGCATCCAGCTTCCTGTATCACAGAATGACTACAACAAAACGGAACTTATACAGAAAGACTTTCACCCGAAAAAAGAACTACAACAAGAGAAACAACCAGATGAAGCGGGGAAAATCAAGATCTTGCTGGTAGAAGACAACGAAGAATTACGGGAATACCTCGCCCGTTATCTGAAACAGGATTATTCTATTGTAGAAAGTGCAGACGGACAAGCGGCTTTGGAAGTTGTACGTAAGGAAAATCCCGATTTTATCATCTCGGACGTAATGATGCCACTTCTTTCGGGAACTGAACTCTGCAAACAACTTAAATCGAATATTGAAACCTGCCATATCCCATTGATTCTATTGACGTCACTCGCCGAACGCGAAGACATCATCAAGGGGCTGAATGCAGGAGCCGACGATTATATCACAAAACCGTTCGATCCTGCGGTATTGAAAAGTAAAATTGCTTCTATAATCAATAACCGTAGCTTGTACAGAAAGAAATATATCGACAAGTCTGCTTTCAATGATGAGTCGTTGCTTGTAAACGAACTGGATAAGCAATTTATGGAACAGGTAGTGGAATACATTGAAGAAAAGATGATGAATGAAGACTTTTCTATTGATACACTAGCCATAGAGATGGCTATGAGCCGGTCTGTATTTTTCAAAAAAATAAAGTCTCTGACAGGACAAAATCCACAGGAGTTTATCCGTGATATTAAGATGAAACGTGCTGCCACGCTTTTGCGTGAACACAAATATAGTATTGGAGAGATTGCTTATCTGACAGGTTATCCGAATGCTAAATATTTCAGTACAGCATTCAAGAAATACTATGGTTGTACTCCGAGTTCATTTGTAGAAGATAAAATCAGTGCCCCATCATATTCAGACGAAGTATAGCGTGTACCATAAAGTATGAACCTAGTGCATTATAATCTGTGTCGCGAATGGCAGTAGCAGTAATTGTGCGTATCATTGAAACGTCCTGACGAAGAATATCGTATATTTTGAAGCGGAGAAGGATTTGTTTCCGCTTTAGGAAAGCTTTCGACAACTGACAGTTCCACATCAGGTTTTCGCGAGCATAGCCACTATAACCATAACCGGAACGTTGAAAATATGTAAGATCACTGAATAGTTCTATGTTCCACGGAAAATAATACTGTATTTCTGTTCCGAAACGATAATCATAAGTCTCCGTACGTGTCTCTTTTACATTATTATGGGAATTATTATAAAGTAACTCCGCACGGGCACTGATTTCCATTTTTTTTGTCCGGTAAGTTAATTGCAGGCGTTGGCGGGCTGTCAAATGTTTCACTGTGCTTTTCACAGGAGCTTCTTTGTTTATTGTGCTATAGCCGTTCTGATTTCTGCATTGCAAATATGAATAAGTACGGAACCTCCAATTCCGGTTCTTGAAAGGAGTATTAAGAGAAAAAGAACCCATAATACGCCAGTTTCCGTTCATATTAAGGGGAGTAGTGGTTCGCACACCGGATTCACTGTCATAAGTCACCTGATTGGTAACACTATTAATGGTGTTCTCCGCCAAAACAGCAGCAACCATATTCCGTTGATGCTTGGCATTATATGAATTGAAGTTCAGCGTAAACGTATTCGTATAGGAAGGTTTCAATGAAGGATTACCAACCTTGATATTTAACGGATTGGTGCGGTCTGTTATCGGTTGAAGATCGCGTATATTGGGCTGGCGACTTTTCCCCCGATATACAATCTGCAAACGGGTACGCTTGGAGAACTTATAGCGGAAATTGACGGTAGGAGAAACATTAAAGACTGATTTTTCCAATGGTTCTTCCAACGATTCTTTTTTCTCTAAAAGAGAATGGCTGACAGACTTTTGGGGTTCAAAGTCAGCACCTATATTATAGTTGTATTTCTTCCGGGAAGTGCGGATAGCAAGATTAAACAGGTGATTGCTGTACTGATTCTCAAAACAGTTACTTGCGTCTTCGTCATAATCAGGAGCAAATTCTTCCGTCTTCTTATCCCAGTTATAAACAAACCGGTCGGAATTGTTAATCCGATGCTGATAACTGTAACGAAACTGAAGAAAATGAAGCCAGGGCAAGGGTTCCACGTACACCAGTTGCAGTCGGTAGTTATAGCCGTCCACCTTATCTTCAATCCTCTGATTCTTAACATTCTTCGTGTTATTCTTAAAGTAATGCGTAGTAGAAAGATTCGTTCTATCGGTTGAAGAAGCATTTGTTCCATAATCAACCTTCAAAGCGATGTTTCTTCCCATCCGGCTAAGTTTCCGGCTAAGCTGAAGCATCATGGTCATGTTATAAGAAGAGCTATGAGTGGTTCCGGATGATTTCCTTTCATTCAGCAATACGTCATTGCCCCACCCTTGCTGGAAGCCACTACTACCTCTGTCATTAACAGCCGTACGATATTGAGGACGGAAAATCAATGTTGTAACGGAGTCCATTTTCCATTCTAAAAAAGCATTTGCTACGAGATTATCATTTCCCTGACGATTGTGTCCGGTACTTTCAGTAATAGATTTGTCTTTACGAAGATAATTATCAACTGTAGTACGACTATCCTCCAGCCGGTCTGTTCCCACATATTGAATGTTCGACCGGAGTTTGACACGCTGCCAGTCATAAGTGACGTTCACTCCCAAAGAACGGGAAGTGGTCAGTCCTTTTTGAGTGCGAAGATTACCGGAGGAACTGGCAGATTCTCCTTGCATCTCCGAAAAGCCCTGATTGTTTGTATTATTCAGATTCCCGATAACCGTCAATTGAGAGTTACTCCGGAAACGATTTAAAGTATTAGCTAGTTCATAACGGTCTTTGCTTCCATATCCGCCCATGAAATTCTCCATCCAACCCCGTTTCATATTTTTCTTGACCGACAGGTCGAGAATCATTTCCTCTTCACCATCATCAATACCAGTAAGACGGGCAAGATCGGACTGGCGTTCGTAAGCTTTCAGTTTTTCTACCATCTCTACAGGGAGATTTTTAAGTGCTGCCTTCGGGTCGTCGGAAAAGAACTCCTTCCCATCCACCAGAATCTTTTTCACTTCCTTTCCATGAATCAACAGTTTGCCATCCTCGTCTATTTCGCCGCCGGGAAGTTGTTTCACCAATTCTTCCAGCATAGAGCCTTCAGGAGTACGATAGGCCGAAGCATTAAAGACGGTAGTATCTCCTTCGGTCACAACCATCGGTGCTTGTCCCACAACAACGGTTTCTGTTAATGAAATGCTCTCCGGAGTCAAAGAAATATCGCCTAAAATCGGTGTTTTGTTATCTGTTGAAGCTGATATAGTCCGAAAAACAGGGGTATATCCGATATAAGAAATATGTAACAGAATGGATTTACTTTTAGGAATAACGACGGCTAACTGAAATTTGCCTTGTGCATCTGTTGCCCCACCCGCCAGTAAGGTACTATCCAGTAAAGCCAAAAGCCGGACCGTAGCAAACGGTACCGGCTGATTGGTTTCAGTATCAATCACACGACCGGAAAAACGCTCTTTGCCGGACTGAGCAAAAACAGTCAAACTAATCAGTAACAAGACATAACAAGTAATCAAACGGTACTGAAAAGAATAAATATAGCTGCCTATGTTCAAATTGTGTTGATTTAGTAAAATAAAACTATAATAAAATAAACCTAATCTTTATTTCTGGGCTTGACGCGGAGCACGAGGTCTTTGTCCCTGGTGGTGTCCCTGTCCCGGTTTCTGACCTTTTCTGCGGTCAAATTCTTTTCTGAATTTATTAGCATTCATCTTTTCCTGCTGATAAATTTTCAGAATCTGCTTCTGCGAAAGTATCTTGCTGAATTCATTGTAATACTTTTCACGAACATCCAGCATTTTACGACTTTGAGTAAACTGGTTTCGCAACATGGTTGCAATCTCGTCGTCAGTCATGGACGGACGTTCTTTCTTAGCATTAGCGTCTGTGCCTTGTGCTTTAGTTTTCTCTGTTCTCGCCTTATGAGTCATCATACGACATTCACGCAATTCTTTCAGATACTTCTCGTATACCGGAGTAAACTTAGCTGCCGCTGCATCATCCAACATCAATGTATTTACTATTTGTTTAGTCTGCATCTGCACCATTTGTTCTGGTGTAGGACGCTGTTTTTTTTGTTTGTTATCCGTATTCTGTGCAGACAAAGTCATCTGGCTTCCCATCAGGAGAACGGCCAAAATTACATAAATAAATTTAGTCTTCATAATCTTCACGTTTAAAATAATTAATTGAGTTACTTAATTCAAAAATATATCATTTTCAGAGAAGCTGACGAGCTCTTCCAACTCCTCATCTGATAGTTCTTTAATCCATTTATCTACCGGTTCCGTACCATTGGCTAATACTTTCGAAGAAGATGTTGTCACCTCATCTGCCTGTCGCAAAGACGGAACAAACAGAAATCCGACCCATACGGCTGCTATGGTAATCACCGTAGAAATAATCAGCTTCGTATGAGACTTCCGCTGTTGCTTCACTCCGGCACGTTCCATCACCTTTCGTTGCACGTCCTCGAAGAATCCATCGGGGGTACGGTAAGGTGTCCGTTTTCCAATATCATCAAAATCAAAATCCTTTTTCATCGTTCTATCTGTTTAATATATATTCCTTTATCTTCTCTTTCGCATAGTGGTAATTCACTTTTAGTGTATCCACTTTACTATCCAGTACACGGGCAATCTCTTCATATTCAAGTTCATCGTAATAACGCAAGTTGAATACCAGCCGTTGCTTTTCCGGCAGACTTAAAATAGCTTCCTGAAACTTTACTGCCAACTCATTCTCATAATCAATGTAATCGGAAGCCTTCAACTTGCCCATCAACTCTTCCTGAACATCTTCCGCAGAAACAACTCCTTCATCTTTACGTCCGTTGAGCAAGCGTAAACTCTCATTCGTTGCAATCCGGTAAATCCAGGTTGACAATGAACTTTCTTCGCGAAACTGATCGATATGCCGGAATACCCGGATAAAGACTTCCTGAAGCACATCTTCCGCATCTTCATGAGATACAACCAGTCTACGGATATAATTATATATCGGCACCTGAAAAGAGTCCATCAGCATCTTGAATCCCCGTTCGCGATTCGAGGCACAAGCTTCACGAATTTTATTCTCGTTTATCATCAATTCTTTTTCTGAACTTTATTAGTTAGAACGCGGAAGATTGCCGAAGTTAAATATGGGATTTGGTATTTTGCTTTTATTAACAAGAAAGGGAGAACTGGCGGAAATCATTGTTGGTATATACGATAGGAATAAACGCATGATTCCTGATGACGTTCTGATGAAGGTAGAAAATTATAGTGACAGTATATGCTCGGGATAGTGACGGTATCGTTGTCTCATACCGTCACTATGTTTTTAGTAGAAATACTCTATTTATAAACTGTAAACAAGGAGATAATTACCAGAACTTATTGTGTTCCGCACTATATTCAAAGCCTGCGGCTTTCAACTGATTCACTAATTCATCCTTGTTCACATTCATATCTTCACAAAGTTCGTCAAGTGAAGAATAACAGTCGCGCAACTTCATATTGATGATGCTGAACAACATCATCGGATCTTTCGGTAATTCCATAACATACAATCTTTTAAACCGGGTGCAAAGGTACAGCAATCCTGTTGAATGGCAAAACAAATCAATCTCCTATTTCTTCTATCTTCAAAGAGATTTTTTCTATTAGTTTGCTGATTTCTTCTTCCAATGGGATCACATTGAAGTCTTTCCAAAAGTTCTCATCATATTTGAAATATGTGTCGGAGAAGATTGTACGGGTAGGCAATCTTTCTGTACGGGGAAACGCGACTACCTGTCCGGTTTCCACCTTGCAAGTAATCATCTCAAACCAGATATGAAGATCACGACTGCCAAACAGCATTTTTGTACGTTTCACTTTGAAATGAAGATCGCCCCGGATATGATGTATGTAATAAGTTCCTTGCCACGGTTTATAAGAAATGGTATATACCACTTTTTGAGGAATCATGCGTATGTTGCGTGCGCGCCTTTCGACGAACATACCCGCCGCATTTTTCACATATACAGGATGAACTTCCAGACGGGCTTGCAATAAGGCGCTCGTTTCAGAATCAAGGAATAGTTCTCCGCAAAAAAGAGGTTCACTGATTCCTTTTTTCTGTTCAAAATGCACCACATTTACAAACCGGTCTTCTAAAAATGTCACGCCCTCCGAAGTATAGGTATAAATGCTATTCTCTATATTGGGAATCAGGAATTCGGGCATATCTTTTATAATATCCATCTGGATACAAGCCTGAATTCCCGACTTCACTTTTACCAATAAGCTATCTTTCGCTTCCACATTGCTTAGCCGACTCATTTTCAACAGCTTCACTTGATCTGGCACTGCTGAATGTGAGGATGTCTTATAAACCTTGAACACTGCTTCCGACAAGTTTTGAAATTTGTTTTTCAACTGAACTCCTTCACGATAAAAGGTAGTCAGATACACGGGAGTATGCGAATAGTTCTGTTCCCTCCGTTCAATCATTTCCCGCAAAAGTTTCTTTGGTTCACTTCGACGAATCACTACTTCCTGCAAAGGAACCACTTTAGGTTCGAGACTAAGTATATTGTGCCGTCCAATCAACAAAGCAAACTCTATATCTTGTGAAAGATAACCTATATGAGAAAAGGTAATCGAATCATTTTTTAAAGAATCGGGTAAGGACAGCTTAAAATCTCCATTCTGATTTGTTATGCTGCCGATAGATGTCCCCCTCACTCCAACAGTAGCTGAAGAGATGGGCACACCCGTCTCCTTATCCAGCAAAGTGCCGGTAATGGAAAAGTTAATAGGCTGCTTCGGAATGAAATCCTGTTGTATATGAATCTTTTTCTCCGAAGGGAGAGTAATCAGAATATGAGTACCAATCACCTGAAACTCCAAACCGGTATCTCCTACTATATCATACACTGCTTGGCGAATAGATCGTTCTCCTCCCTTTATCTTCACGACAGCATCATTATCAATGACTTTACTGTCATAAATAAACATATATCCCGACTGTCGGGAGACATTACCTAATAATGAATAAACAGTGCCTTTTGTCTTGGGAAGCCGAACTATCCGTTCCAATACATCGCCCCCATCCGCTCTCATCGTATCGACTACGAAAAAGAGTGTGAATAGAATGGATAGATAGCGATAAGCCTGTTTCATTTTCTCAAGTTTAAATGAGTTTTATTCTGATAACAAAAGAATATCCCCTTGCCGGACACATTGCAGACCGAGTGCGCTAGCTATCAGAGTAGCTACGACTTCAGAAGACTCATCAGAAAATTCAACCGTCAACCTGCGTTCCTCCAATGCAGGTGAAGCCACTTGAATCTGCAAACTATCCGAATTCAGATTCATCACTTTCAGAATGTTCGCCAAAGATTCATCTTTAAAACGTATGTGTTTAAAGAAGCTCCCCCACTCTTCATTCTCTTTATCCGCATCGAGAACGACTAATCGTTGCGATTGCACCACTACTGCCTCTCCCGCTTTTACATAACATTCCTGATTTCCTTTTTTTAGAGTAACTTTCACAATCCCTCTTTGTACAGATAAGCGGAACGGAGCATGTTCATCGCTCTGTACACTGAAAGCGGTTCCCAAAACTTCAATTTTAGCTTGTTCCGTATCAATCCAAAAGGGTTGTCCCTGCTTCTTTGCTACATCGAAGAAAGCATTTCCCTGCAAACTCACTTCCCGTTTATCAGCAATAAAATGCTTCGGATATAATAAGGAGGTTTCCTTTGCCAAAAGTACCACAGAACCGTCTTCAAGAGTCGTTGCCAAAGTGGAAATGCCTTGATTTTCCTGTGTAAGAAAATTCTGTGCCGGTTCTCTTTCAGAACCGGTCATCCAATACAAAGCTCCCCAGACGACGCCTATCAAAACGGCGGCAACTGCTCCGTATCTGATCCATTGTGAATGTTTGCGTATAGAACGGCCTTCATCAACTTTCGCAAGTAAACGGTCATTGTCCAGGCGATTATACAATCGGTTCCATGCCTGATCTGTCTTTATTTTATAAATTTCTGTTTTCATCACTTCATGTGAATATAAGTTTCAACTTCTTCTCGTAATGTCCGGAGGGCTTTTGTCATTTCAGCTTCTACTGTTTTTACTGAAAGAGAAAGCTGTGTCGCTATCTCCACATATTTCCGCCCCTCCAAACGGTGCATCTCAAAAATCTGTCGTCTGCGGACCGGCAGCTTTTCAAGAGTGTTATTTATGAATTTCTGTAATTCCTCATACTCCATCTGTTGATGAGGATCTGTCGACTGCTCCGGATTGGAAGTGTTCAATACTGCTTCACGGTATCTATTCCTAACTTCTTCGTGTTCACAATACTGCAAAGATTGATTGCGAGTCGCCCTGTACAGATAGCTTTTAACGGACTGGAAAATCTGTAAGCGCACCCTTTCTTTCCAAAGTACATAGAAAAGCTCTTCTACAATCTCTTCCGCTACCGCCATCTGCCCGGTAATGCCTGCCGCATAACAGCAAAGAGGAAAATAGTAACGGCGAAAGAGTTCCTCAAACGCTTTTATGTCACCTTCCTTTATCTTTTTTAGTATGAGCAGTTCATCCAGCATACTTGCTTTTCTTTATGATTGACTTCAAATATAAGAAAACTATCCCTGTTTCAATTCGATTGCTTTTTCAATTTATCCACTGCGTGCTCCAAAGATTCCGTAGGTTCGATGATATTGTAGTTTCCCCAAAAGTCAGGATTCCAGTATTCGTCTACTTTATCATAAAATATTTGATTCAGGCTGAAAGCTTCTTTGTTGGGTATATTCTCCAATACTCCTTCTTTTCTATCGGTCACTACCATTTCGGAAGCTACCGTATAGCTTGTGGAAAATAACTTCCGCTTCCAGTCACATTTAAAACGGATCGTATTACGAATATAGTTCAGATACGTTTTTCCATCTACATCTTTATAAGTGACCAGGTAAGAGAGTTCTTGCGGTTTGAATCTTAAACCGAGAGGTTTCTTATACAGAATTGCGGTGGTCGCCTTCGATTTATTCTGCATATCCAGACTCATTTCTATACGGGTGAATGACAACCGTTCACGATCGATATACAATTTACCGTATAATAAAGCGTACATCAGAATGACTTTAGGGCGGAAATTAATAACATACTGCATACGATTATCTATAAGCATGGATTCTGCCATCCAGAATTCGTAATTATTCAATTCTTCAAAATCGAGTAACGCTCCCTTGTTCTTCACGACATCCAAAGTGACGCCCAGATTAGGTCCACCCACAACTTTGACAGCTAATGTGTCACTCGCTTTCTGACTAAGCAGACGACGTCCCTTCTCCACCCGTACTTTGTCATAGTTTATATTTCTATTGGTATAGGCTGTTTTGGACACATCAAGCACAGCTTCCGATATACCGATATATCGACGCCCTTTCTGTACGGTTTCCCGGTAAAATCCTGTCAGCATATCACGCTTATCACTATAATTTAAAGGAATCTTATTGATTGCTTTCTCTACAATCATACGTGGATTTTCGGCAAATACCACCACTTCATTCAACAGATTGGAATGAGGCGTCAGCCAAACTGTCAACATAGCGGTTGTTTCTTTCTCCAAAGAGATATGAGTATTTACATAACCGATATGTGAAATGTCCAGTTCACGCGGGGTTTCCGTTTTTTTAATCTTCAAAGCAAATTCTCCTTCCGCATTCGTCACAGTACCGATATTGCTACCATGCACCGATACATTTACGTTCTCCAGAGCTTTTTTATTTTGCTTGTCTTTCACCATACCAACGATCGTAAGATAATCTCCGGCATCTCCTTGCGCCCACACTGGAAAGCTACAAAGCAGCAAACAAACTGATAGCCATCCAACCAAGTGTTTTTCTACATTCTTCATACTGATGCTTTTTAAAGGTAAATAAATTGCGTTTCTACTAATAAGAGCGCTCAAACCGGAAATACCCTACAGCTTTTACAAAAAAAAGAAAAAGAAATCAGATTTCAATACCATATCCGGAAATTAATAGTAATTTTCCCGGCAAATTAATGATAAAAGCAATCACTATGATACGCAAATTAGACAAGACCGAATACGCCCTAGCTGCATCGTTAGCATTGGAGGTATATATACAATGCGGAGCGGAAGACCTCGATGAAGAAGGTTTGAATTCATTCAAAAGCTTTATCTCCAGCGAGCAACTGATGAATGAATTAGTGATTTATGGTGCTTTTGAGGATAAGAATCTGGTTGGCATCATGGGGACAAAGCATGAAGGGAAACATCTTTCTTTATTCTTTATCCGAAAAAAGTACCAATGCAAAGGTATCGGCAAACAGTTATTCTGTTTCGCTATCAATGATTGTCCGGTAGATGAAATGACTGTTAATTCATCCACGTACGCTATTCCTTTTTATCAAAGTCTGGGTTTCGACAAGATTGCCGGGAAACAATGTACCAACGGGATAACCTATACTCCGATGAAATTTACGATGAGTTGGCTCAAAGAATAATTTCCGGTAGTCACTGATATAATTGTTAATTATGCTTGTGAATATGTATTTCATATAAAAATAGTTTCTACCTTTGCGACCGTTATGATGAAGTACATATTCTGTATACTATTAGGCGTATTTCTGAATTGGGGATTCCATCTGATTTCCGATGAAGCACAGGAGGCATACCGGTTAGAAGCCGGTAGTACCAGCATACAAACCTATACCAATTCATACACCTCCAAAACCAGCATCATACAGCTGGATAAAGAACAGAAACTAGTCAAAACAAAAGAATACACCGGAAAGCAAGATTACAATAACGATAATGGTGTTTTAAATCCATTCTCCTTCCGACACCTCTCTCCTTTAAAGATACTACGATTCAATATTCCTTCTGTCACTATCCGTATACTAAGCTCTCTGAAGATTCAGCTTCCTCAAAACCAATGGACAGGTTTTTCATATTATACCAATCTTTTTAAATATTCTGATAGATATCATATCTATTCATTAGGTCACATACTCATTTAGCCATTTTATATTTTTTCCGGCATAAGATTATTCCAGTCTTTAATGTCTCACTTTCTGTTTGCATCCTCCATTTAAGTAAAAAGAGTATTCACTATGGTCTGGAAGCCAATAACATTCTTTTTTTACCATAACAACCAAAGTATATAAAATGGACTTTTTATTAGATTTCATCCTTCATATCGATCAATATATGGTTATGATTGTGCGTGATTATCACGCCTGGACGTATGCCATTTTGTTTTTTATAATCTTCTGTGAAACCGGATTAGTGGTCACTCCTTTTCTTCCCGGTGATTCTCTACTCTTCGTTGCAGGAGCTATTTCTGCCTTACCTGACATGCCTATCAGTGTGCATATACTCGTTATCATTTTATTTGCCGCTGCCGTATTAGGCGATTCCTGCAATTACATGATCGGACATTTCTTCGGTCGAAAGCTTTTTAATAATCCCAATTCCAAGATATTCAAACAAAGCCATCTGGAGAAGACACACGAGTTTTATAAGAAATATGGTGGGAAAACAATTATTCTGGCCAGATTCGTCCCGATAGTACGCACGTTTGCCCCCTTCGTAGCAGGAATGGGAAAGATGAACTATTACTATTTTATGATGTATAATTTAGCGGGTGGTGCGGCTTGGGTCGGCATATTCTGCTACGCCGGTTATTTCTTCGGAGACCTTCCGTTTGTACAAGAGAACTTGAAACTGCTGATCGTTGCCATCATATTCATCTCTATATTGCCTGCAATCATAGAGGTAGTACGGGCCAAACTAAAGTCTTAAAACACCAAACTATAATCTGTATTCATTTGTTACTAATATAAATAGAGAAGAAAAAACAATTTAAAGTTTTTACACTTATGAAAAATTCTTTTTTTAGTCGGTTTACTCCAAAAGAGCCCAAATTTTTCCCATTGCTGAAACAACTTTCAGAAGTGCTTTGTGAGGCATCCGTTGTTTTAACAGAAAGCTTGCAACATGACTCACCAACAGAACGTGCAGACTACTACAAGAAAATCAAAGAGCTGGAACGTGAAGGGGACAAACTGACGCATCGGATTTTTGATGAATTGGGCACTACATTCATCACTCCTTTCGACCGTGAAGATATTCATGACTTAGCTTCCTGCATGGATGACGTCATCGACGGAATAAATAGTTGTGCCAAACGAATCTCTATTTACAATCCCCGTCCTATCTCGGAGAACGGCAAAGAATTGAGCCGTTTGATTCAGGAAGAAGCGACCTACATCTGTAAAGCCATGGATGAACTTGAAACATTCCGTAAGAAACCGACTTTCCTCCGGGAATATTGTACGAAACTACACGAAATAGAGAACCAGGCAGACGATGTATATGAGTTCTTTATCACTAGACTTTTCGAAGAAGAAAAGGATTGCATTGAACTTATCAAAATTAAGGAAATCATGCATGAACTGGAGAAAACGACCGATGCCGCAGAGCACGTAGGCAAGATTCTGAAAAACCTGATTGTAAAGTACGCATAAAGTAAGCCGGAACACATGGAATTATTAGTGACTATCATTATTCTGGCTCTGATATTCGATTATATCAACGGCTTTCACGATGCAGCAAACTCAATAGCTACAATCGTATCTACCAGGGTGCTTACACCCTTTCAAGCTGTACTATGGGCTGCTTTCTTCAATTTCGTTGCTTTTTTCATTGCCAAATACATTATAGGCGGATTCGGTATTGCCAATACAGTATCCAAAACGGTGGTAGAACAATATATCACTTTACCTATTATATTGGCAGGAGTGATAGCAGCCATCACCTGGAACCTGGTAACATGGTGGAAAGGTATCCCGTCTTCATCCTCACATACGCTTATCGGAGGATTTGCAGGAGCTGCCATTATGGCAAACGGGTTTGAAGCAATTCAACTTAATATCATTCTTAAAATTGCAGCTTTCATCTTTCTGGCTCCTTTTATCGGAATGGTGATTGCTTTCGGTTTCACTCTGTTTGTGCTTTACATCTGCCGGCGTGCACATCCTCATACAGCTGAAGTCTGGTTTAAGAGGTTGCAGCTCGTTTCTTCCGCTCTCTTCAGCGTCGGACATGGTTTGAATGATTCACAGAAAGTAATGGGTATCATTGCCGCTGCCATGATAGCCGCTCATTCTATGGGATTGGGTATGGGTATCAACAGCATCAATGACCTTCCCGACTGGGTTGCTTTTTCGTGCTTCACCGCTATCTCACTCGGCACCATGTCCGGAGGTTGGAAAATAGTAAAGACAATGGGAACCAAAATCACCAAAGTAACCCCATTGGAAGGAGTGATTGCCGAAACAGCTGGTGCTTTCACTCTTTACATCACGGAAATGCTGAAAATCCCCGTTAGTACTACACATACTATCACAGGTGCAATCATCGGAGTAGGTGCAACCAAACGCCTCTCTGCCGTTCGCTGGGGAATAACAAAAAGCCTCATGACTGCCTGGATTCTTACAATTCCGGTCAGTGGACTCTTGGCAGCAACTATCTATTATATTGTTTCCCTCTTTTTGTAGAGGAAAACAATATAATGAATAATTGACTGCCGACACTCTCGAAAAAGAAAAGAGCTAAACATCCATGTTCCCTGGCTCTTTTCTGTCTAACTATCAGGAATATAAAAATGAATAAATCCATCACTAAATGTCACATTTGCCAACTTTGATTGCCGACCTTGCGCTGATATTAATATCGGCCAGTGTAATAACCTTGCTGTTCAAATGGATGAAACAACCTTTAGTCTTAGGTTACATCATTGCCGGATTACTAGCGGGGCCTTATATAAATATTTTCCCCACCGTGGGAGATATCGAAAATATCAATATATGGGCGGAAATAGGTGTTATATTCCTGCTCTTTGCACTTGGACTGGAGTTTAGTTTTAAAAAGCTCATGAATGTAGGTTCCACAGCTTTTATTACGGCCACCACCGAAGTCGTCAGTATGTTGCTCATAGGTTTTCTGGTAGGACAATTGTTAGGATGGGGCACAATGAATTCCATCTTTCTTGGAGGAATGTTATCTATGTCGTCTACCACAATTATCATCAAGGCCTTTGATGATTTGGGGTTACGCAACCAGCGTTTCACGGGCATTGTATTCGGTACCCTGGTAGTGGAAGACCTGATTGCCATTTTAATGATGGTACTTCTTTCTACAATGGCAGTAGGTCAGGACTTTGTGGGTGAAGATTTATTGATTAGTGTTCTCAAAGTCGTTTTCTTTTTAATCCTGTGGTTTCTCATCGGTATTTTCGTTATTCCGGCTTTTCTTAAAAAAGCAAAGAAGCTGATGAATAATGAGACGCTTTTGATTGTTTCGATCGGTCTTTGTCTGGGAATGGTGGTATTAGCCACCTATACAGGCTTTTCAACGGCATTAGGTGCATTTATCATGGGATCTATCCTTGCCGAAACCATCGAAGCCGAGCACATCGAACATATCATACAACCGGTAAAAGACCTCTTCGGAGCTATTTTTTTCGTATCAGTCGGTATGCTGGTGAATCCGGCGGTATTGGTAGAATATGCTTGGCCTGTTATCATCATTACTCTGGTTACCATTATCGGTAAAGCCATTTTCTCTTCATTTGGCGTACTCTTATCCGGAGAACCGCTAAACACTTCTATCAAATCCGGATTCAGCCTGGCACAAATCGGAGAGTTTGCTTTCATCATTGCCGGACTGGGTGTTTCGCTCAAAGTGCTCGACCCGTTCATTTCACCAATCATTGTGGCTGTATCTGTTATCACCACTTTCACGACTCCTTATTTTATCCGTTTGGCCAATCCTTTTGCCGAATGGCTTTACAAAATATTGCCTACTAAAGTACAGGAAACATTAGATCGTTATGCTTCCGGCAAGAAGACCATGAACCACGATAGTGATTGGAAGAAATTACTAAAAAACATGATTGGCAGGGTTATTATTTATAGCGTATTGCTCACTGCTATCTGGCTGCTGTCTATACAAATCATTTATCCCGCCATCAGTGAAATGTTTGCTCCTGTTACCCTATGGATTAAGCTGGTGATGTGTCTGGGCACTCTCTTGCTTATGACTCCTTTTTTGTGGGCACTCATCTCCAACAAATACAACTCTTCCGAATTATTCCTGAAGCTATGGAGAGATGAGAATTACAATCACGGACGACTGGTTTCTCTCGTTCTAGGCCGTGTATCTGTTGCTCTTTTCTTTATCACTAGCGTAGTTATCAGCTATTTCAAGCTGAACTGGGGAATAAGTGTGATTATTGCCATAGCTGTTGTGGCATTGATTCTTATTCTTAGAGAAGACCTCACGCAATATTCACGATTGGAAACGAGATTCCTAGCCAATCTTAACCGACGGGAAGAGGCTGCTAAAAAACGACACCCGCTAAAAACAAGTTTCAATAGCGAGTTCAATGACAAGGACCTTGATTTGACATCTGTCGTAGTATCGCCTTATTCCGATTACATCGGCAAGTCTTTAGGAGAACTTTCATTCAGGCAAAATTTTGGAGTGAATGTAGTTGCAATCACGCGTGGTGATTTGAATATATACATTCCGAAAAGTTCTGAACCTATTTATCCGCAGGATAAACTGACTGTAGTCGGTACGGATATGCAATTGCAGGAGTTCAGAAATAGAATAGAAGATGTAAAAAATACAAAAGATACGGACGCAGTGGATAAAAAGATGACTCTCCACTCTTTCACTGTAGATGATGAATTCCGTTTCTTAAATAAAACCATTGCGCAGTCTCATTTGGGAGAAAAGTACGACGGTATCGTTGTGGCTATTGAACGGAATAATGAATTGATCCCTCTGGATAAAGATACGGCTTTCCAATTAGGAGATCTCGTTTGGATTGTGGGTAACCGCGAGAAGATTAGAGAAATACTGTATCTGACGTAATTGGAATTGGCTACTTACAAAACGGAAAAGTACAAAAACGAGAAAGCATGCTTAATAAAATAGCTTCGATGTTTCTAATACCACATACTGTAATAAAGTCCAGGTTCAAATAAATCACATTATATATAAAACAAAAGAGAGCTGTAAACATTTAATCTACAGCTCTCTTATTTTGATTTATTGTATATTCAGTGATCTTTACTTCACCTCCTCGAAGATTATCACCACTGAATATCAACGAGTTATATTCGTATGGTACAAATATGGATGCTTATGATGATAGGTAAAAGTAGGGAAAGATAGGAAAATAGGAAAACTATTCTTCGGCTTTTGATTCCTCTACCTGTTCTTCACCATTAACCTTCCTATCACGTTCCTGGTATTCTCGGAGTTCTTGCTCCACCATGTCAAGTCGTTTGGTCAACTCTTCAACAGAAGGTAGCTTGTCCTTGATTTTGATGCCTTCATAAGTGGCAACGCCCATGGGATTCTGTATGCTGTCAAAAGCCCATTCTACCTTCGTTTGATCTTTCGACTTGCATAGAAGAAGTCCGATAGTTGGATTGTCTCCAGGTTGACGCAACAGTTTGTTGCACGCTGCCACATAGAAGTTCAATTTTCCAGCAAACTCAGGCTTGAAATCCACCACCTTCAACTCGATGACAACATAGCAACGAAGTCGTATATGGTAGAAGAGTAAGTCCGGGAAATAGCCATCAGTGCCAACGACAAGTTCCGGCTGTCTGCCGACATAGGTAAATCCATTACCCAGTTCAAGCAAAAAGCGAGTTATATCTCTTGCTATCGCATTCTCTAAATCTCGTTCGTCATATCCCCTCTCCAACATGAGAAAGTCAAGCCTGTACGGATCTTTCAATACACTTGCTGCAAGTTGGCTTTGATGTACTGGTAGTTGAGAAGCAAAGTTAGTTATGGCTTTTCCATGCTTATTAAAGTCGTCATTATCTATGACATCTTCCAACTCTCGCTTGCTAAGTCCCTCGTCAATCACCCTCGCCATATAATAGAACGCCTCTTCTACTGACTTACATTTAGACGTAAGTAGCAAGTGATGCTTCCAAGGAACGATTCCAAAGACAGGAAGCATGCCTTTATCGTCAATTATAGAGGCGATTCTATTAGGGGAAACAATTTCTGCACCTAGTTGGTGCAATTTTATAGGATTCTGATTTTCAGCTATTTGTAATTTTGCACCTAGTTGGTGCAAAATTTCCTTGTGGTTGTCATCAGCCATATAAAACTCGTACCATCCCTTCATATAATAAAGGTTGCGAGCAGAGAAACCTTTTACGTCAGGATAGGCCTCTCTGAGGTCAAGGCTGAGTTGGTTGACAACGCCAGTTCCCCATCTCGCTTCGGCTTTCTTTTGCACGATGTCTCGCCCCAAGAGCCAATTAAACTCCAAGGCACCATAGTTAGCTTGTAATGCCACACGACTACGAACCGCCTGATAGCGACTTTTAATCTCTCGCAGCCATTCTATGTATTCGTTATCTCCATGGAATTTTTGGAGGTGACGAAGTGAGGTTTATTATTATCTGTCATACGTTTTTCAAACTTCGTCCGACTTTTTAAAGTGGACTCATTCAATCAAATTTTCAACAAGTCCGCAAGGCTCACCATATCCTACCATGTAAGCCAATCCTCTAGCACGAGTTATTGCCACATACAATAGTGATCGCTTACTTGACAGGTACTCTTTCTTTTCCAAAGTATCCATTCCATTAAATGGATATGCTTCAGTGGCTTTCGAGGGAACATTGCGTTCATTTACACCCATCAAGATGACTGCCTTAAATTCAAGACCTTTGAGGGAATGGAAAGTACACAAAGAGACGCCATCACTTGCACCTTGCTTGCTGATACCTTTAAGCACTTTATAAGCAGTACCATCAGTATGAAGACGAGTTTGTAACTCTTTCATCAACCCCATACTGGGGGCAGCAATACAAATGTCCTTTAAAGAGATACCAGCGTTTTTACATGCTTCAATCCATTCGGCCACTTGGTTAACTTCCTCTGTAGCATTGGACACAATAACGTATTGTGGCTTTTCTCCACCATGAATTAAAGACACGTAGCCTTTTGTTGATTCGGTACCACCATCCATATCATCGTATGTTTGACCTTTAATGATTGATACAGCTACACGCTTGATTGGTTCGGTAGTACGATAGTTGATTTTCAACCGGCGGCTGCGAACTCCACGTACATTAATGCCAGCAGCACTAAAATTGATTTTGCGTCCACTATAAATACGTTGCATCGGATCACCTGTTAAGAACAAATCATTACGCCCTTCCGCAACCAGCGCACGTAAAAACTTCAGTTCTGGATTAGAAAAATCCTGAAACTCGTCAGCAATTACATTAGTGAAAGGACGAACATTGTGTTCGTTGAGATAGTTGGTGGTCTCATTGAACAACTCTAATCGATCAACATATTTACGTTCCTGCTTCAATTCCACATATTTTTCAACAAGCTTCCATATCTCAATGCGCTGTTTGCGGCTTAAAGCCTTGGTACGGCCAACACGTTGCTGCATCATGTAACTACGTGCGTCTGCATTTCCAAAATAGACTATTACATCAATGTATTCATCATATAGGAAATGTTCATCAAACTCAGTAACTTCTGTTTCAAGGACCTCTCGCCATAGCTTCAGAGACTCCTCGTCTCCAGAGTAATCCAGAATTTTAAAGCCTTCTTTAATATGGTATTGGCGAGCGCATTCAATCAAAACCTGATCGATATTGTTCAAGACATATCGACTACGATTTATTTCCATCTTCTGAACCAGACCTTCCAGGTTTTCCTTGAGCGTGCGTGTATAAGTAGTGAACAGCACATTGGCATTGGGGTTAGAGGTAAGGTATTTCATGCGGTGTAGAGCTGCCACAGTCTTACCTGTACCAGCACCACCACTTACCTTCATCGTTCCCTTATAATCAGCATTGACCAATTTGCGTTGTGAAGGATGAAGGAATAGTTGCCAAACATCCATATCTTTATCTATGATGCGTTGTAATTCATCGTCATCGGTCAGTTCCACAAACCGGCGTTTATTGTTGTCACTAAGCAATTCATCCTCATTAGCTTTGGCACGTCCAGATTCAATATCTGCAATGATGTCATCGATATTCTCACCATCCATCAGATTGAAAATGTTCTCATAGGCATCATTCGGCAACATGTCATCCAATGGATCCAAATCATCGAGAGTCTGAATGGCTCTTACTTTGCCCAACAGCTCTTGAGGCACGCCTATGGCCAGGAGTTTATCGTCAGTCACATCCTTAAAGAAAGCGTTTTCGGTTTTATCAGAAGTAACCTTTGATACGACTTCTTCAGATTCTGTTACTGTAATCAGCTGACATGATTGCGTATGCTCATTCCAAGCAAAACGTTTTCTCATACCCCAGTTATAGGCATCTTCGTGTGTACCTACATAAAGCAAATGGTAGGCATCATCACCCAGTACACCGATGATGGCACGATAATTATCGTCCACACGAGCTGAGCGTAAAGCATTGTCCTTAAACTGTGCAATAGGTTCCAGATGAATGCCGTTAGCAGCGTTGTTCTCACGGAACTTCTTTTGGAATGCTATCACTTTACTTTGAATCTTCTTCGGCAGTGAAAGTACCGCTTCATAGAATGTGTCTGAAAGAAATAGTCTCATATTATGAATTTATTATGTTGTTAATATTGAAGTCAGAAGCAGCTATTACATGATAACCACAACTGATGAATGTTTCACTAGATTGTTCGTCAACCGGATCGATAGCGATTTTCAATTCACTAAGAATCATCTGAGCGCTTGCAATCACAATTCCGTCATTGTCTGTTAAATCAACGTCTCCTTCATGGCTAAAGGAAATATTGTGATCTAATAACTGGTCAACGATGTCCTCAAGACCGGGATAATACATCTTTACTTCATCACGATCCACGACCTCTTCTGTAGAAGTAGCAGTAGAAACGACAACATTGGTTTTGTTTGGGAAGAACTGAAGTAGATTGTATCGTCGCCAGAAACCAGTCCACTCATCGTTATCAATTGAGAGTAAGCGTGACTGCAGATTCCATTCATAGTGAATGCCATCTTGTAATGCAGCAGCTACTTCCTCATCGGTTGAGTTGTCCGTTAATAAATCATAGCCACTATCATCAATCGTTATACTTCCATTGTACAAAGAACCACCGTGTGCCATAAATCCGTCAGCATCAGCAATACATCCAAATGCCATCTCCGTGATATGGCCTCGTTGAGGATTTTTCAACAGCTCAATAAGTCGCGTTACGGAATTAAGCCCAAGGCTATCATCCTGTCCACTCTCAAACAATTGAATATCTTCCCACGTCATCGTCCATGAATATAGGTTATGCGTGGTTGATGCACGGATGCCGTCTCTCTTTTCTATGTCACCATAGAATCGTATGTTAGGCGCTTTGGCATGATAACTATATCCATCGAGGAAAATGGCCCACATGGGCATTTTTTCTGGCTGTGCAATGTCTTGACCTTCAATTTTTGCCGACATACAAATAATTTGGAAGTCTGCCACTGTATAATGGCGAACGCCATAAGGTCCTCCAAGGGCAAACTGAGGAATGATGTAATACTTGATGTCAGTATCGTTCGCTTCATCAATGAGACGAAGCTCATAACGATAAGTATTTACATCCGGAATCTTTTCAAATTCCCAGTTGTTATTTCTAGCGATGACCTTTAGAGCATTGACGAATTTCAATTCCAATTCGCTATCTTCTGCTACACCAGACTGTGAGATAGTGCCTACTGATCCAGGAAGGGCTTCCCACGATTTGGCATGACTAATCAACTGTTCAAAGAGACTATCCGCATATTCTCGGCTAAATGAATCGCGTTTATATTGGTTGCCGTAGGTGAGGATGCAATGGTAACAACCATCTTTGCCTTCCCATTGGCAAGTACATTCATGAATCTTGTCATAGGCATACTGCAAAAGTGTTGTAAATTCTTCGGTATCATATAGTTTCGACAAATAGCCCGTACCTCCGGGGATGGTATCATACATCACAAGATAGTGGTCTTTGTTCATCGTTGCCATATTCATCTCACTATAGGAGTCAATGCGTATGTGCTCTGGCGATGATTTATAGTATGCTTTCAATCCCAGTTCAATCCCAGCCTTGAACATCTCAATAGCAGCATTTGCATCCATAATTTGTACGGGTAGCAATATCTTGATGGCTTCCGTTTGCATATGGCGGTAGAGGTAAAGCGTTTCGAACACCTCGCCCTTTACATCATCAGCAAAGCTTGTGCCCTTGTGATTACAGAATCGATAATGGAAGTCTTCGGCCTGTTTTATGCCAGCAATGAGATGGGTTGATTTACCGCAATATTTACAGGTTACAAAACCATTCTGAGGTACGGTAGCATCATTGTCCACCTCTAGCTTTGCACCTGATTGCATCTGCATCCCATAGTTTACTTCATACAACTCCATATTGTTGCAGAACTCAATACCGAACCCCACACTACGCATGGCATACGAGGTAGTTGCACCATTGTGATGAAACATATAGTGACGCTTGATAATGTAGTTTTCTGATTCACGATCTTCTCTGGAATCATCCAAGGCAGCATCATTACTATGCATAATGCTTCGTGAATTAGTAAACTTCAACAGTTGGTGCTTATTTACTCCCCACGATGGGTCATTACACTTTGGACAAGCAGCAGAATCATAGCCCGACTCACCCTTTAGTGCTATACAATCGCATTTTGAGCAGAAACGCATTTCTGTCAATGCATCTTTCCAATCGAAAGTAGAAATTCCACTGATATTCAGCTTGAATTTCTGTGTGTAGAAGTTATTACCCGGAGCCAACTCTTTAATACCTTGCGAAGCAGAACGCATCAGTTCAAAAGATTTAGGTTCCATCTTGTTGTGTTCATTGTCTTCCTTCTCATGCGATGCGTAAACACTGGCTTGTAGCTTAACACCTGTCTCAGGGAAAGCGTAGTTCGGCAATAACCCCACATTGGTCATATATTCAATCACTTTCTCACCCACAATCTGAGCATACTGTTTCTTTGTAGCTTTAATCAGATTTTTGATTTGTGCAAGCATGGGGTCATTCGCTTGAATACGACTTTCCTGTTCTTTGTATTGGTCAAGTTCTTTACCCAAGTGGAATAATCTTGCTTGCAATGTACTAAACTCGCTGATAATATGATTGTAAAATGTACCATCGTTTAGAGTCTCAAACAAGCGTGACAACGCCTCTTGCGTACGTTCTTCGTAAACAGATCTAAATTCAGATTCAAGTGTGGCTTTGTTACTCTTTATAAACGTTATCAGTCGGTTAACTATAAAGCCTTCTTGATTGAATACATCTTCTTGCGTCAACTTCAAGTCAGCAATGCGTGCCGGCAACATATTTTGCACATCGCTACTCGTCCAAGTGTCTATACAATACGCCAAAAAATGACGGCGAAGTATGTCTTTTGCCTCTAAGAAGCAGCCTGGCGTAGTTACTTCTCCCTGCATCATTTCCGCAGGGTAGGTATAATAATACATATCATGAGGCTCACCGGCATGAGCATAGTTGAGCACCAAGGCTGAGCCTTCCTTACGTCCGGCTCGACCTACACGCTGTAAAAAATTGCTAGGTTTGGGTGGAACATTCGCATTGCCCATCACATTCAAATCACCAATATCAATACCCATTTCCAAGGTAGAAGTGGCCACTAGCACATTGGTAGAACTTGGCGTAGGATGCTTCTTGAAATCTATTTCAAGCTTCTCTCGCTTGTTTCTTTCCAATAAGCCAGTATGCTCATTAGCATAAACACGAGGGGAAATATTGCGGTTATACACCTGTTGGTAGTAGTTCAGCTCTGGTCGTGTTTCCTCTGAATAGGTGCCACGACACTTGTAATCCAAGCAGTTGGTACCTTCGGCCAATTCATCATCACTAGCCACACATAATCTGGATTGGCAACTGTCGCACTGAATATGTTTTACCTTGTTACTAATCCATATTTGGGCAGGGCAGATGGCATAGTTACCACCGCCTTGAGGTTGTTTGTTCAGCAAGCCAACTTCTACCATGGTGTCAAGCAGTTTACGCATAAACTCATTAAAGAGTCCCATATTGTTGCTTATCCCTATATCGTTGAATTGTTTGAAGAAATACAAGCTATACCAATTCTGCTTGCCTTCACGGCGTAGCACGGTCATATCAAGCATATCAGCATTTTTATCTGTAAACCAAGCGCCGACCAATTTAGGGAACTGCATACTTCCTCCTAGGTGTTTATTAAGGAAATGTCTGCCGTCTTTATTCCAGTTCAAGGCCCATTGTGTCAGCGCTTCCTCTCTGTATTTAGCCAGATAAGGATGGTCAACCGCACCATGAGTGCGCATACGCTGCAAAATGCCGTATACGAAATGGCAGAAGTCTTGTTCTCTATCGGCCACCTGCTCCATGTTGTTGCTGTTCATCCAATCCACCATTGCACTATATACCTCTTCAATCTTTTCCGATTTAAAGAATGAAGCTGAAGCACCGGTCTTTTCGAGTGTGCGACCGAGTTGAGCTGTCAAACCAAACTCACTGGTTATTTCCCAATCTACACGAGTTTCAAACTCTTTCTTGAAGTTAGACATAAAGCCATCACCTTCACGATAGTTGCAGTTGAGGTCAATATGAGATGCCAAATCGGCAGGGAGAAAACGATGATAGTATTCTTCCTCAGAGAGTTGTGCGTGCCAATATGCTTTAAATCCTTTTTGAAGTTCTACCAAGTTAATGGGACCATCCAATGTATTGATATACTTCTGCATAGACTGACGGAACAAGAATCGGAAAGTTCGTGCCTCGTAGAACCCAGCTTGATGCGCAGCATCTTGCACACTATTGGTAAACATCAAGATTTTACGGTCTGCAGCTTCGGCATGATCGAAATCACTGGATAGAACCTGACTGATGGCCACACTCGAAAGTGTTGAGGTGCGCCCACCAATTTCACAGATTGTATCATTACCATTACATTCTGGACAGGTGCGTGCAAATTTTTGGTTGCCATTTTTATTCGTGCCCGTTTTACTGCAAACGCGCAAACGGATGGTACCCTCATCGCTGCTACTCGCTTCTGTAAGGTCTTTTATCTTTACATAGTGAGTCACATTGAGGCTCCCTTCTGATAGATATTCTTCAACCGCTTCATGGCGCTTCGACTCTATATTGAGCAGTACCACTTCTTTATCACGGTTCATAAAGGAAGTGTTGATAGTCTTTACGTCCGAACAGTAACGATCGTCCGTAGCCAATCGACGGCTCAGCCATCCACTGGCACCACAATCACGACAGAAGTACATAGGTAAAGCCACACGGTCTTCATCGTTTTTGATGCTACCACGCCATGTGAATTCTGGTTCCTTCTGTACATAGCGCAGAATGCCACTTAGTTCTCTTTGCCAAAGCTGTACCTGCAAATATAATGTTGGTATCAACTTCCCATTTTCCATCGGGCGCTTGGCATAGGCAATGAGCGCCAACAAATTTTCAATAGCAGTCTGACAAGTTTTATCGGAATATTGCTGACGCAATCGACGGAAATCCGTATTGTCTTCCAAACGATTTTGCAGTTCTTCCAATGTATGTACGCCATCTTCCAAAGCATGAAGCAAATCGCCAACGATGCCCATTCTGCGTAATATCACACCAGCTTCGACGGGTGAGGCATCACTTTTTTTAAGCCATATCTTACATAGGCGTTTGAGATAAGATGCCACGGTATCGGTATTGCTAAAAGTACAATCCTTCAGCAATCGTCCATCAGGGAGCCCAACAGTTGTAGCTTCTACATATTCATCCACAGGAATGCGGTGCTCTTCAATGACATGCTGTTCACTAAATGTCTCACCAAACACATTAGTGGCATATTCACACAAGCGCGCTTTACTATCAGCACCATTGCCGATAGTAGCCGAAGTGCCGATAGGGCACAAGCTATGCTTAGGCAACGAAAGCTTCAACTTCAGTCGTCTAAGCAGATTGGCCACATCTGTGCCTTGTGCGCCATCATAGGTATGCAACTCATCCAATACGATGAAACGCAAAGCTTTGTTGTCGGAATCGATATTGCCTCGCCAAAGCGACATGAAGCGTTGACGCATTAAGCCATAATCCAACATTTTGAAGTTGGTCAGCAAGATGTCGGGCACGGTATCGAGTATCGCATCACGATTTTCGATGATATGATCAGGCCCCATATCGCGAGGATAATCCTTCACTTTAACACCTTCACCCACAAACAAGCCTGCAGTAACCTTACCGCGCAATCGTTCATCTTCCCAAATGGTTTCAGCTAAACGCTTGGCTTGGTCGCTGGCCAAAGCATTCATGGGGTACATGATGATGACTTTCACACCTGGCTGATGCTCAAACTGATTGCAATGGTAGCAATAGTCGAGTATAGGATAAAGGAAACACTCCGTCTTACCTGAACCGGTACCAGTGGTCAACAAGGTAGGTTCAGGCTGATGGCCATCCTTCATCGTCAACTGCTTAAATGCCTGCAACTGATGTTTGTAGGGAGCGAAATTGGGCGCAATATCCAAGGGAATATCTGCGCTTTCTTCTGCTGTCGCTGAGATGAAAGGTGTCTTCAGCGATATATAGGGACCCTTAAACAGGCCTTCTTGCTTATCTTCTATGAAGCGATAGAACGCATCGCTCACGTCCTTTTCCTTAAAGCGGAACGTAGCTTTGATATACTCGATGACCGAGTCGCGTACCTCGCGGGCTTGTTGTAGTGGTAGCATATATTGTTCCTATTTAATGTCGTTAATATTGAAATCTGTAGAAGAAATAACTCTGTAACCAGCACGTTTTAGTACCTGCTCCGAATCAAAATCTACAGGATCAATAGCTATATGTTGATTTTTTAATAGCATTCCTGCGGAAGCAAGAACTATACCATCCTTATCTTGCAAATCAACTTCTCCATCATGGCTGAATGGTATGTCGTAATCAAGTAGTTGATCAACAATTGATTCAAGACCAGGATACATAAACTTAATCTCGTCACGCTCAGAAACAGTCTTACGTACAACAGATTTACCTACAGAAATATGTTCCATATAATCAGACATATCCAAAAAGTGTCTGATATTAGGCGATACAGAATGGAAATGATGTAGTGGAATATCAGAAAGAACTAAAGTCGTACTTCTTGAACGACTTGTCGCTACATTAAATCTACGTTCATCTAGAGCAAATCCAGGATTCCTAGCAGGTAAATATAGTATCGCGTAGTCAACAGTCATTCCCTGTATTCTATCAATTGTTTCGATCGTCAATTCTTCAATCGCAGAGTCTGCTAAAAAAGCTTTTTGCAATTGTTTAACTGTGTCCTTGAAGGGTGAAATTATCGCCAATGACCGTTTCTTATAGTTGTCTTGCAATGAATTAATTACAAATGAAATAATATCAAAAGCACTTCTCGAATACACTCCATTAGTGGCATCTTCTGTACAATGATAAATTACGCCGCCTTCATTTGGAAATAATGGACTGCTAATTTTATCGAAATCTAATATGTCCTTTTTAACAGACTTGAATCTATTATTATAGAATATACCTGTTAGGCTTGCACCTTTGTTGGTAAGACGAAATGTAGTGGTAATTCGATATGATTTGATATTTGTTCCTAAAGCGTATGACAATAAGCCTTCTGTTTGCGTATTCACATTCCAAGACTTATATATACTTTTTCTATTATTTGCTACGATAGGTGGCAACTGCATAGGATCCCCAACAATCAAGCACTTAGATCCTAATGATTTAAATGCAGCAATAGATGTCAGAAATGCTTGCGATGCTTCTTCAATAACAATTAGGTCATAAGATGGAAGCCCATATTCTTCAATATTCTTATCTGTAAAAGCAAAGGATAGAACATAATTTGTTGAGCAAATTAGTTCTCCTTGAGGAGCAAACAACCCAGATGCCGCTCTTTTAAGACGAGGAACTTGATGTTGCTCATCAGCAGAAAGATTGCTTTTTGATATCTTACCAGACTCAAGTGCTTCTTTGAGGGGAGGTTGTTGAACAAGTTCTATAAGTCCTTTGTTTGCCATTGTAGTTGCACAACAAGTCTTTCCATGTTCAAGATAATGAGCAAGAATCTGAGCTATAGTATAACTCTTACCAGTTCCGGGAGGGCCTTGAAGAATGCAAACATCATCATTGTCCAAAGTTTCCATGATGCAATCAGCTATTCCTGACGGTTTCCTTGGATCGTATGCCAACTCTGTAGGCTTCCATTCTTCGAAAGATATTTTAGGCTCAATGTACAATTCTTTATTTGAAGGATACAAATCCATATAGTTATTCATATTCTTCAAAAGGTCAATAGGCGGAAATGGACTATATACCAGGACTCTTGGAGTCTTGCCTTTTTCCAATGCTCCCTTGATTAGGTCGAACATCCCTAAATCAATAGATGTACAACCTACATAATCGTATGTGGTGTCATTCTTTCGTATATAGTATAGCGGTGTCAACTCAGAAAAACCTTTATGGAAAGAATTGTTTGATAGGAACTCTTTAAGAGTACAAGCCCATTGACTAGGTTTAGACCCTAGTTCATTGATTGCAGTAAGCGTAACGATAGTTAAAGACTTAAGAACTTTAAGTCTTGGTCCTTTATCCTTCGGAAACTTCAGTATTATGTGACCTCTTTCATCATTGACATGGTCCACGAAGCCATAGCACAACTCCTCTTTTCTGAGGAGCTGCGCTATGGGTGTATTTATCAGAGTCTTTTGCTCTGCTTCGATTTCTCTGATTTGATCATCAAAGAAATACTGATAATTCTTAATAATCTTCGCTTTATCCATAATTAAATGTCGTCGTCTGTTAGATTATCATTTGCATTAGGATCTTGAGAGATTGGTGCAAACACTGAATTATACTTCTCATTTGAACCAATTCTGATCATCGTATAAGCAGTACCCTTCACACCCTCAAGAATACCAGAGTACAACTCTTGCACAACGTCAGCTTTCTCTTCACCTGTAAGTTTGATCACAATATCGTCTTCACGAACCCAGTTCAGAATGTCTTCAATAGAGTTGAAATACATAAACTCGTTGGCCTTGGCACCAAGGTATACGCAAACGACACATCTATCATCTGCAATTTTGTTCCAAATAGAAGGTGAAATGTACATAATACCACCTGCAGCACTACACTTATGGATGTACTTGCCACCATGAAGGGTGTGCTCTGATTTTAGATGTGCATTACGCACAAAGTCTGCTTCAGATTCGTCAGGAGTCATACCTTTCTTAACAAGATTTTGATACAAGCGATATTGAGCTAGATAATTTTGGTCTGCAACCTGTTCTGATGACAAGTCTCCATCAAGGAGTCTGTTAATAGCATCAACCTCTACTTGAGAAGGTTCCAGAATTTCTAGCATACGCTGTTGTCCATTAGAACCGAAGTTACGTACATCTTCTGGTGAGAATGGCTTTGGTGCTGAAGGTTTGTAAGGACGCCGAGTGTCATTCCATCCTGTATGGTCAGTATATGGACGCTTGCTATCTTCAGAACGAGGTGCAGTAGGGTACTCCTTCTTTGGACATGTTGGCGTAGAATAAGTAGATTTCTGAGCAAATGGTCTGTTGTTTGGCTCACTAGAATCTGTCTGACGAGGTGCATACTGACTTGACTCAGGACTTTTCTGAGTAGCTTCGTTATCCACAGAAGTATTTGTTCTGTCATGGCTCTCCCAACCAGGATGATTGGATGTTCTTGTGTGAGAACCAACTGTTGAACCATTACGCCAGTACCCATTTACCCAAAATCCATTACGCCAGTGTCCACGGACATATGTTCCTGAACGATAGTGCTCACAAACAGCCTCAAATTCTTGTCCGTCATAACTATAAGTCACCGTAGTAAGGTGACTAAAGTCATTGGGGGTAAGGTCTAGAGATTTATCGTTCAATGCCTCATACTTTTCATCATCTTCTTCATCATCCTCGTTCAAGATATTATCAAAGATATCTTCTTCATCATCTTGAGATGCTATATCTATAGTAGATTGAGAACTTGGTACACCTGTTTCAGGGTTTGATGAAATCGCTTTTTCATCAAGCATTGAAGAATCTGACTCGGAAGAAACTGGTTGAGCTGTATATGTGTGGCGTTTAATTTCATCAAGTTCGTCAACATCATTAGCCTTGACACCAACCATTTCTCTCTTCTTGCCAGGAATAATTGCATCCAACTGATTCATGAACTCTTCGTTGAGCTTTAATTCGTTAGTAATCCTACCCAAAGCACTTTGCTCGCTGTCCATAATCTCATTGACAATGTCAGTGTTGAAATCGGTCGGTACACCTAAGTATTCTAAGAAAGCAGTCACGAAGCTATTAAAGACTAGTTTCGCATCTATATCCTGGACATAGAAGAATTCCTTCGTTTCCTTTTTATAATAGAACTTCTTGAGTGATTGGCTAATCTCAGCATCATCTTTATACTGAAGTGAGATAGTGGTACAACGCCATAGACTCATTTGCTCAATGAGTTCATCATAACGAGAATATGTTTCTTTCCATGTTGCAATATCGTATAGACCTGCTATTACTAATGCTGATATACGAAGACGGTGTTTGAGATTATTAGAATTAACAGCATTGTTAGGATCTACAATCAAATCAGCATCGGTGATAGTTTTAATCTTGAATATATTACAAGCCTTTGTGAAATCAGTGATATTAATATATTCAGGATTTAGGATTCTATCCAAGTCATTGAAATACTGAGAAAGGGTAGTATTACCTTGCTCAAGAGCATACAATGATTTTATTGATACTCGGGCATTCTTGGTGTTCGTCCAAAGCGCACCTTCGTCTTCACGATACTCATCGACCTTAGATTCATATTCAGCCTTATAATCTTCAATAGCCCATCTTACAATTGTTGGACGTGTATCCTTGCCTTGTACGCTGAAAAGTGCATATAGACAATCAGAGAAAGACAGACCTTTTTTGAATGGTAATAGGTCAAACATTGTCTTATCATTATTGTATTGTATCTCTGGTATTGAAGAAAGAGGAAGTTTATTCTCCCAATCTTCAGTCTTCTTTACGTAATTTGCAATAGCTGGAGAGTATAGAGAGGAAGGCTTTCTCATATAATCTTTGGTCGGAATACAAGCTGTTTCGCTAAACTCCTTGGATTTGATATAGTCGGCTAGTTTGTCCAAACTATCTTTGTCTGCTTTGCTTTGAAGATACTTCGTCCAAAAATAGAAAGCAAATTCTCTATTGGTGAGATGCTCAATGTCGCCTTTTCTAAAATCGTTATGAACACCCAACGAACGCATAACTTTACCAACATAATTCTTGCAATTGGTAGAGTAGCTATCACTTGTGTACTTGATGGAAGTTACGCCATTCTTCTGGAAATCACAGAAGGGATTATAGATTGAACTCATTGTTAGTTCCTTTGCATCTACGAATTCTTCATTAGCGTCCAATACGAGTACTTTTTCAAGTTCTTTGTATTCACCCAATGCATCAATAGAAGTTTCACGCAATTCTGCAAGTTCATCCATGAACGCATAGTGAATAGCACTAAATTGAGTGCGACGAGATAAGTCACCTTGCATTTTAAGGTAACTATTCATCTTTGCATGTCTCCATTCTGTTGTATTATCAATATACTTGACATTTAACTTCTCAAGAATCTGCTTAATCAGAGCACGCTCTTCTCCCGTTTTGAATGTTATCTGATTGTGAATCTCAATGTATGCGAATGGTTCTTTCTGTTCAGTACAGTTGACATAGATACAATCCTTGAGATTGTAGAAGATTCCATCGTGTGCTTTAACTCTTAAATTTGTTAAGGCTGCTGGCAAATCTTCATACTCATCTTCAAGCTCACTACGATACTTAACAAGAGTAGCTGGTAAGGTATCTTCATCTATCTCATCAAGCTTTGGTATGATGGTACTAATCAAGATATCAATAATCTCAGATTTGAGACCAACTGCGGTCCAGAACTCCTGCCATTCTTCTATATCATCATCTTCTTTGACGTATTTAGCTGATATAAAGTTTGCTTCTTCATCAAACTTTCTGACGTACCCTTCTACTCCACCTTCGTTGATATAGCAGTCTGCTAAGTAGATTACGTCATTAACTTCAGCAGTAGTATCATCAACAAGCAGAATAGGAAATCCAGGGAGATTGGCGATTGCAGATTTGGATAAATTCTTCTTCGCCCATCTCCAAAATGCAATGTTCTTTGCCTCATCCGCTATTGTTGTTGCAAAAGCATTTTTATTGTCATTCAACCATTTAAGAAAATGAGTTATAGTAAAATCGCTATTTTCAAGATTAGCACTCCAATAGTCTCTATTGTCTTCTGCATTGTAAGCTGGATCAATAATGTTTAGCTGTGAGAATTCAACAAGACCATTTTCTGCGAGTTCCTTAGCGGTACTACTGAGAATAGCATGACCTGTAGATGTATTTACAGGTTCTGCATTACCTAGAAGATAAAGCTTTGCAGACTTCATCTTTTTCTGTTCATCAGTAGGTGTCTGTCCTTTGTGCTCTATAACAAGATTATGGAAATCAATACTTTGATCCTTTGTGGTAATCTTGCCGTTTATTGCAGGTATATTATGGGCAATTACATTTGCAAAGAACCCTGCAAAGTCATACTTTTCTGCTCGAATTGCAAGAAGCGCCTTCGAGTTACCATATTTATTAGAACATATTTTTGCTATATCAGATGGGAACCACTCTTTATTAAGAATATCATTTAGCTCTTGGTCAAAAGCATACACATGTTTACAAGAAACTGATATGTCGCAATTATCTTCGGAAATTAGGGTAACTGAAGCGAATTGATCAGCATCTTTCTCTTCCTCAAAGATAAGGCGATAGTTTTCATCAAGGTATTTAATAAAATCTATATTCTTTGAGCCATCGGCATCATTGTTACCACTAATATTACTATTAATGTCTTTAATGTGCTTTTTGACAACGAAAGAATAGAATTTCTTAGCAGAAATTTCACCTACCCAAAAGGCAGTATCCATAAACTTCTTGAACTCGTCAACTTTACCATCAGAACAATTCTTTATATAATCAGAGTCAAGACAGTACATCCATCCGTTATCAATCCATTCTTTTTCGCAGTAGCTGTCGTATAGAGAAGACGAGAAGAATACTTCATCATCTTTGGGGATTATGAAACAATAATCACCATTCTTGTCAACTACGTTTAGCGCATACTTGTTAAGTGTACCTGCTGTAAAGTGTGTTTGATTCTTAAAACAGAACTTTACAAAAGACTCACTTATGTCATAGTCTTCACCTATAGCGTCCTGAACTTCGTCGCAATAGTCATCTGAAAGGATGATCTCTTTTGCAATAATCTCATTAGAATAAGACTTAACACCTAAGTTCTTTTCAAAGTACTCAGTAACACTTGAATCATACTTAGTTGAAATAAATTCTATATCAATATTTGACAGCCAATCTGATTTGCATATTGTTTCACCTATAGATGATGGAAAGAAGATAAACTTATCATCAAAGTCGTCTACCACCTCGTCTTGTGTATTGAAGAAAGGTAAATCTGAAATTTCATCATCATAGATATCGTTCTTTGCCAAGAAGTGATAGAAATGAAGTGAAGTATTTTCGTTCTTTAACGTCTTTATCGTATCAAGCTTATTCTTCCTAGACAACAGAGTATCTGTCACAAAACTGTCTGGAACAAACGAGTTAAACTTACCATTAACAATGTTTTCCCAGTCCGTATTATCACTAAAGTATTCACGAGTCTTAAATGACAAATAGCATAAATGATTACTGAAAGCTTTGAGGTCAATAAGATGTTCATCAATATCATAGTAAAGGTCTCCTGCAGAATATAGGCTTCCACACTCATGTTCAATGAAAATCTTTTCATCCAAGAAATCTTCAAGCAGGTTATTTTCAAGAAGGAAATTCAAGAATCTATCATTATTTTCTTGAACTTTAAGCCATTCTTGGAAGGCTTTATTTCCAATCATGGTGTGAAGATCTTCAGTGGTAAATGTAAGATCATCTTTAGCATAATTCTTCAGGAAACGGTTAAACGGCTTATTGGTACGAAGCATTGGAAGAGGTAAATATACCTCTTCTAAATCGGAAAAAGTGAAGAATTCTTCATCACTCATGATGCCAGATGTCGTCAATCCTGTTGTATCATATACGACGTAATTGACATTAGCTATACCCTTCTTGACAGGTACAATATTCTCTTTGCTTAGAACATATTCAAAACTGTCCTTAAACTTTGTAATGAACTCTTTGTAATCTTTATGTTCCTTAATGCACTTATCAAAGTTTGGTATGAGAGAGAATACTGAACCAAGTTCATATTTGCGGGAAGTAAGAAGATCTCTAACCCAAAAGAAAAGTTTAGTACCAGCAATTGATGCTATCTCCTCGTTGAAATTCTTTTCTTCATAGTCATCTACCTCATCCTCTTTCTCATTCAGTTCCAGCAAGTTAACATCTTTTTCAATATCGTCACGATCACCTTTGGGAATCATGTCTGTATTCATCAAGAATGGTAACCCCCAAGATGTAGATGTGGGAAGATAGCAATAAAGATTAGCGTCATCTACTGCTTTAATTATTGCTCCTTCATGCTTACATGCAAATGAGACTTTTGTATACTCAAAATCTTTATATTTCTCAGGAATACGACTCTTCCCTTTTTCAATGGTTTTATTAATACGTCTTTGAAGATTTGTAGATATCTCACCTTCTTCACTTTCATAATCTCCAATTACCCATTCTTCATTCTTGCGATAACAAGCTCGTTCCTCATGTCCGTTGATAAATACACGAACAGAGTTAATGTTAGGGATGAATAGTATAATGTTTGAATCAGAGAATACATCACGGAATAGATTCTCATATGAGTTCTTCCCATAGTGTAATATTCTCTGGTTGTCAGGACGTAATGCAATTTTTACTTGGAAATTAGAATCTGCATTATCAAATACTGAATTTACTTCTGTGGAGATTTCGTTATGTTCTGTCCAAATAGGTAAGATTTGGAACGGTGCATCTTGGCGCTTGATTTTTCCTCCGCGTTTCTTTTCGGGAGTTTCTCCCTGATCAAAGCGGAAAGAATAATCTCCAGTTCTCAAATACACATAGTGGTTATTGAGGAAGACAGTCTTGAAGCCAATGCCTTTGTATCCAATAGCCTTTCTATTAGCGACCTTTTCTTTCTCATTAATACCACAGATACCTGATATATTTCGTACATTAAACTTATCACCAGAATGTAAGAACAAAAGATAATTATCAGTGATATGAAATTCAACATCTACCATCTTTCCTTCCACAGGGTAGTCATTTGCATTTTGCAATAATTCGTACACAAAAGTAGATTCCTTAGCACTGAGTTGTTTACTTAAAGTGTCAAGGAAATTAGCTGCAGAACCGAAGTTCTTTGACTTGTCGCTATGTCTATCCTCAAATAATTTATCTATAAACCATTTTGGTGTAATTGTCTGTGGAGAATATCTATTGTCAAGGTATATCTCATAAGGATTGTTAGAGTTTTTATGAGATAGTTTCCAAGTAAATCGATAATAGTTACCAAGCTCAATATCCTTCTGTGGATATTTAAGCCATAATGATATCGCTTTTTTATTTGTTAAATATGGTGGTATGTGATCAAAATTGGTTTTTCTAAGATCATCAATAAGATAACCACCAGATTTTGTATCGTAGTGGTAAAAACCGATACATTCACAGTCATCAACACCCCATAATTCAAATAAATCTTCGTTGGTCAATTCGCCTTCTCGAACTTCATTGATTAGAGTAGGCTTTGGAGCACTCTTACTTCTCAAAGTCTTTGGAGAAATAGTAAAATTAACTTGTGATGGAGATGATCGTACTACATCTTTTACACGACATTTAAACGAACATTCTCCTTCAGGAATATCATTAGCTACATTAGGGACATTGATATATGACCCTATTACATTTGTTGGCTCACCATTGACTTTGATAGAGTGAATGTGCCCTTTGAAATAATCTGCATGATTATTACTCTTAATCTTAGTTGAAAAGGTACCTTCAAATATAGTATTTGCAAAAAACTTCCGAATCTCGTCATCGGTTGCTTTAAGCATTTGATATTTATTTTTGAAATATGCCATATTGTTATTTATTAAATCGTTTTTCGAAGTGGGCCCAAGCGATGCGGTAGTGCATAGGTTGTTCTATATTATTAGTAATGGTTGGTGCATTGGCTTCGCGATAGACCCTGCTGCGCAGACAATGTTCCCACAGGGGCACTGACACTCAACGGCGGTGCAGCAGGTGTAGCTCGGGGGCATGACTGTTTGTTGTGACATGATCGATGTATACATATTGGCTTTTTAAATCTTATTTTCTAATTCGTCAGTTCTGACTGATGAATTTCTCTTCAGTTTTTTGATTTCCTTTTCCAGTTGTTGGATGCGCTGTTTCAGCTGCATCTCACTGGGCAAGCACTTTTTCAGTTCATCTATTTGAACATTGCTGTACGAGGCTACACCTATCGGCGCGTTAATGGTTTCGAATGACCATTGCACTTCTGTCTCGTTCAAGTCGCTACAGATGAGCAAGCCTATGGTGGGGTTGTCTCGGTCTGTCTTCATGAGTTTATTGACAGCGGTTACATAGAAATTGAGCTTGCCGGCAAACTCTGGTTCAAAAGGAACTGCCTTGAGTTCGCAGACGATGTAGGCTCGCAATTGGATGTGATAGAACAGCATATCAATCCGCCGGGATTTGCCCGCCACCACTACTTCAACCTGGCGGCCGATGTAAGCGAATCCGCTGCCCAGTTCCAAAAGAAAGCGGGTGATTTGAGTGGCCAACGCATTCTCCAGCTCACTTTCGTCATACTCCTTGGGCAAGGTAAGGAAGCCGAAATCGTAGTTTTCTTTGGTGATTTCCTGTGCCAATCGGGCTTGCATCTCCGGGAGTTTCTCGGCAAAGTTGGTTATCGCTTTGCCTGTGCCATGATAGAGGTCGGCTTTCAGACAGTTTATCAGCGTGCTGCGGCTCCAGCCCTCTTCAATGGTGCGATAGATGTAGTAGAGTGCTTCTTCTACGCTCCGGCACTTCTTTAATATTTCCACATGATGTCCCCAAGGTATATAAGCGAACAACGATGGAAACGGACAACCAATCTCCGGCTCGTCTGTAATTTCTGAACCAAGTTGGCTCAGTTTTATATTGTTGTGAATATCAATATCCCGTAATTCTGAAACAAGCTGTTTCAGTTTTTGGGAATAGAACTCATACCACTGCTTCATATGCCAAATATTGCGTGCGCTAAACCCTTTTTCTTTCGGGAATGCAGCCTGCAAGTCGAGGCTCAGTTGCTCCACTACACCTGTTCCCCAGGTTTCTTCGGCACGACGTTCTACCAAATCACGGCCTAACTGCCAGTTCCAAAACAACTTTTCGGAATTGACTTTTACAGCGGCTTTGATTTGAGCTGCTTGATAGCGTCCTTTGAGGTCGCTAAGCCATGAGGCATAGCCGGAATTCATCTCTACATCGTGGGTGGACGGGATGAACGTCTGTTCGTTGATATCTTTTTCTTTATTCATATACTTCCTTTTCAAATCGTGTTAGCTAATTCGGCAGTTCCGACTGACAAATTTAATCTCTTTTCAAAGAATGCCCAAGCGGTGCGGTAGTCGGCACTGCGGTCGCAGCAGGTGAAGGGGGCTTCGTAGGTGATGGTTTGGCCGGCATAGAGCTCGCTGGTGAGGGTGTGGGTATAGGTCTCACCGGGATGCATCTTGCGGATACGGTTCCATGTGGGGCGGTCTACGCCAACACCGATTAAGCCTTTAGAGCATGTGAAGACGATGCGACCGTGACGGTCGTACCAAGTGTCGTTCTCGTTTTGTTGGAGCACAGGGAACTGGATTTCGTACATCATAATGAGTTCATCGAGGGTCAATCCGAGTGCCATCGCTGCCAATACGTCTATCTCTACCAAGGCCATGCGGCGCTCGAAGTAGTTGCGTAAGGGCGTGTCGTGGTTCCACTCCTCGGTCAAAGTGTCCCAAGGAGCCAAACGCTTGTCATTGATGCTCCATTGCTCTTGTTTATAAGAGGCATCCCAAACCTCCGACCATAGATCAGCGTAACGATTGGTTACGCAGTTTAGACGAAGGGTACGGGCATGTAACGACTTTCTATATTTATCTTCAACAACTAAAGGGAACGAATCCATACGACTGGATTGAAGATTCGAAGCACCTACAGTTTTCATATAGAAGTCCATTACGATAGAAGAACACATAGCGGTCATATCAACGGAGTAATTTCCGTTGCGAAACGCAACGGAAATTACTCCGTTGATATGTGCACTCTTGCGAGGCAAGAGTGCACATATCAACGTTCGTTCACCAGCTTGGCTTAACATCTTACGAAATCCAACCTTATAGTAATCCATCCAGTTTTCATAGATAGTATTACCATTTTCATCTTGACCTTTTGGAAAGCCTTTTATCAATGTATTATATACTTCAAGGGAGGTACATGGAACATAATTCGTTCGAGCAGAAAAAGCATCGTTAATTTTATCTAAATCAATCGCATCGTAATCGCTATTAAGAATACACTGCTGACGAGGGTTCTTATATAGAGGATTATTAATATAGAACTGAGGGCCTGTATATATCATTTCTTGCAGTTCCCAATTGGGCATGCGAGTCTCTCTTTTCATCCAACCTTTATCTACAGCACCTGTTTCATGGAAACATTCACTAACAATATGTCTCTGATCGTAGAGGTGATTGGGAAAAGAACTTAATGTCTTTAATACATCAATAATCTCCTTATTATGAATACCAACTAACTTTGTAACTTCCCAATCATCCGAGTTCTCAAATGTTTTGGCAAGTACGCGTAGCTCTTCTTCACCAAAGTGAACAATGCGGTTCTTGTGGGCAGCTGTATTCCAATTGCCCGCTTTATCCTTAATACCGCCACAATCTCCGTGCCCATCGTGTGCAAAGCAAGCGTCCACTGTGTTGGGATGGAAAAGATTGCTGAGCGAAGCGAAGCGCGGTGATGAACTTCGGCGCGGGCCGAGAAGTTGATCACCATACACCGTATGGTGATCAACTTCGGCAAAAAGCCGAAGTTCATTTTGGTACTGGAAGTGGTAACGAAGACGCTTATATAGTTCACGACGAAGCGGCTGTCCCTTCGGATCATCATAGATGCTCTCCGGGCAAAGAATGCCAATATATCCATTCTCAGCTGAAGCCAAGTCGAATGTATTGGTCAATACGCATTTATAGAGATTAGTTTGCTGTCCAATGAGTAACGGATAGTTAGCAAACGCATTCATGAATACACTGGAGCACTGCACTTCCATTTGCTCATCTTCGTAGATACGACGCATAGACTCATCTTCCATGAAACGAGTTTGCATGGCACGAGCATCCGGTGCTGACACTTTATGTATCATCACTTCAGGATAACGTTCACTTAGCACAGCCTTATCGTCGAACTGGAGTTTCAACCAAGGTGGATTACCGCAAATAACATCAAAGCCATCACGAAGCCAGAACACTTCAATAAACTCCAGCATAGGGTGGAAGAAGTGATAGCGATTGGCCAAACGTTTGGCAATCTTGAATCGTTCTGGTTCTTCATCGGCAAAGAGCGTCATTTGAGCGGTGGTGCTTTCCAGCATCTCCTCTTTACTCTTAGCCACAATCTGAGCCTGTTCTTCCGTCATGCGCTCACTGCCGTATTCGAATTCGAGTTCTTCGCATACCATGTTAGCACCAGCCATAGCACGCTGAGTGTTGCGGTCAAGTTTATCGTTGCTTACATCAAGCAAGTTCTCTATCTCGCGCCAATACTCCTCACGGGTAGGCAGTGCGGCTGCGTCTTGGTATTCCCAAAACCAAAGGGCACACCAATAATCCATCACGAGTTTCAGCTTATAGTAAGCGTTGTCGTGACGGTAACGAGTATCGAAGATGCGTTCCTTCTCAGCATACTTTTCAGCTTGTTCGTAGGCACGAAAGAGTGTGTTTTCCTGCGGAATTTCATGCGGCCAAATGTCGCGACGATTGTTGGTGAGGTGCTCAATGTTAACCTGAGTCTCCATCGCTTCACGAAGCAGCAAATCTATTTTCGCAGAAAGGCGTTGAAGTGTACGGAACTGATCTTCACCCACAGGAGCCGTCCAATCCTTTAAACGGTCGGCCATCACCTTAGCTTCTGTGGTATGTTCCTTCTTCATATCCTTCAATCCGAGGGCAGCCAACATAGCTTTATCGGGCAAAAGAAAATGATAGACTTCGTTCACGGAGCGATTCACACGGGTGCGACCAAACTTCACCTTATGTGGTGCTTTAGTCCACCATTCGTTAGCATCCAACTTGTTATTTCTTCCCTTCTTGCCCAACACTTCACTTCGGCTATATACCTTGAGCCAAGCACCAATCACAGCATTACCCACCGTGAGACGGTTGGCAAAGAAAGGTGTCTCCATATCCTTATGGATGACATTCAGCCAAAGCGAGAGCTTACCCAATTCAATTGCCGTAGGATTCAAGTCCACACCATAGACGTTGTGCGTGGCAATGTAGGCTTTCACCTTCTGCAACTCATCACGATAGCGGTCGGGAGCCGGTTTCTTCTCTACATACGTCATGTAGGCTTCCGCCAACTGGTTGATTACCTCGTTAAGGAAGGCGGCAGCACCAACAGCAGGTTCCAATATCTTCAAGTCGAGCAGGTCCATCGGTTTGCGCTTACCCTCACGTACGTCATCCACAATAGCCTTGATGGTGTATTTGATGGTGCTACGTGTAAGAACTTCGGGAGTATAGTAGCTGGCAGACTTCTGACGGTCGCGACCATTCAGTCGATAAACAAAAGTACCTCTTGGCAAACGGCGAGGTTCACCAGTCTCTTCGTCGCAAATCACTTCACGGATATCGAAAGCTTCCATGCGAGAATAGGGAACCAAATAAGTGCCATCTTCAGGAGCACCAGCTTTGCATACCTCGATATAATCTTCCTCGGCATAGAAGCCGCGATAAGCCAGCAAAGACTCATAAACAGAGCCTAACTGGTTGACACCTAAGTTGGCATACGAGATACGACCGCAATACTTTTTGCTACGAGAGAGAGAAAGGGCACGGATAATTTCCTGCCACTTTACATTGCGGATGCGTACATCATGAAGCTGCTTCAGACGATTATCGTTGAACATCGGAGAGTCGATAGGACGTACTCGGAAAGATTTGTTGTTCGCTTCATCATCCTTGTGGAAACCTTTGGACAATACCGCAAACATATGCTTTATACTATCGTCGAAAAAGTAACCATTACGTGTCTCGTCGCTAATGAGGCGCACTTGTTCCAAGTCACGCAAAGCCTCGAAACTGTAGCCACGCTTATAGACTTCATCACCCGTAGGTAGAATCTCCAATTCGGGGCGACTCTCTGCAAACAGGATAAAAAGCAGACGATAGACGATGGTCAAACAATCGTCTTTCACTTCTGCCTCGAAGTCATCATCGGTCTCATCATAAACAGTCGTACCATCTGACTCAATGTGCTTCTTGCCAAAAGGTCGATGGGCGATATGCTTCATATAGTAAAGAGCTTCATTGGCCAAGGTCTCTACGGCCAAAATCACGCCTTCCTTTAAGTCTTTAGTTACCTCATAGGCATTCTTGTAACTCTCTTCAATCAGGCTGTCCATCAATACGGTCTGTCCATCGGCAGCCAATGCTTCTTTGTTCACCAGCAGTTGGAACAGAGCATAGTGATTACGTGAGGATTTAAGCTGTCCTTGGGTATAGAGGTCGTCGATAGAGAACTGGAGGTAAGAGCCACGTGCCCATTTATCCTTGTCGAAGAGGAATACTGTATTACCCGCCAACATCAAGATGAAATGCGGGCGTCTTTCTTCGGGCATCAGGAAGATTTGAGTCACTGCCTTGTTGATGATGGCCGGTGAAAAATGATACTTTTCCTTGTTCAAGTATTGAGCAGGAATCACATCAGCCCATTGTCCGGCATAATAGCGTTGCTGGCGCGTATTCTTATCGGGTTCACTCTCATACTGCTGTTCAAAGAGTCCGGCAGGCGATTGCTCATCTACCGAAATCAGATGCTGCATCTCCATGATGAGCATACTTATTTTGTCTCCACTTCGCAGGATATGACGTACAGGAATCATTTCGATGACTTCACCATTGTCGCTGACCACATAAGGTTCTTGATAAGCATGATCGGTATCGTATCCGAGTACTTTCAAAAGAGCCGTATGCCACTCATGGGTGCGACGAATGGCATCCTTAACACGAGGATGAGCATTGATGATGAAGTTCTTATAGTCTTCATATTGAGCACGCAGGGCAATGAAAGGCTTATTAAGCTCTTTCATTTCGTCGGCAGTACGACCGGCACATTTCTGCACCTTATCTACAAAGTCCTCGGTGAAATAGCCCGAAGGGAAGTAGTCGCCTACGTTTTGTATAAATCGGTATGTTATATTATCTGCCATAGTCTTATATATTATGGAATACGGCCAAAAGGCGCATATAGGGTTCAGCATTATCGAGTGAGAAGAGGTCTTGATAGAACTGACTAGATTGGTCAGTTATCTTCTGTACTTCTTCTTGCTCTTTTTTGTACATATTGTTACGAGTGATAGTGATGTCTGTATCATCGGCAAAAAGAGTATTAGCCGTATCAGCCCAAACCTGTAGCTTATGCTTGTAAGCTTTCAGCTGTTGTTCCATTTCGGCACTCACTTTTCCTTGCGCATCATACATATATTTCACTAAGCCTTCATCTATCGCATTTTGGAGGTTGGCCTGCAAAATATTAATATCCTCTTCAGAAGCACCTTGCATGAATTTGCCAATGATGGGGTACTTCTGAGTGAAATCGTAGAACGACATAGGGCGTTCACGTAGGGCTCCATCTTTAGCTAAAGGTACCACAAAGAACTTGCTCACAAGGTTTTGTCCCAGGCCATTCCCATGACTGCCATAGAACAAGTAGTAACTCATACCTTGGGGTAATTCAGGATTACGCACGGCCATGGCTTGCGACTTGGGCAATGAAGCTGTAAACTTGGTAAGCAGGTAGCTAATGATGGGATGAATATCGTATAGCGGTAGGAACTTACTCCATTCGCTCTTCGTGCTCTTTCTTGATTCAGCAATCGAGCGGTTCAACCATGCTTTGTCCATGGTGAGACGGAAGATATTATCAGCAGGGAATGCTTCACGGGGAATGTCATACAACACATCACGAAGTTCCTCGTTGTTCTTCACTTCCACATAAGGCACGGTAGCATCTTCTATCATCGTTACATCGCCATGATGAATACTACCCGTAGCTTCCAGTTCGGCGAAGAGATCACGATAATAACTCATGTCATCAGCATAGAGTGAGAAGCGTTTCTCGAAGATTTTATCATTTAAACGCTCTACTGCAGGTGTAGATACCACTGCATCCGCACGTTTGAATCCTCCTCGCTGGCGACGGCGAGAAGCGGTTTGTTCCACAACTTCTGTGTCACCAGTCATGATGGCATCACCGATGGCCTTTTCTTCGTCTTGAGCCTTGTAGAGCTCCATCACACTCATAGCATCGCCAAGGGTGTCATGAACTTCTTGTTCTTTATGAAGCAACTTGTCAATGATAGTGAAGTCAGAGCGAAGCCCTTCATCATTGGTCTTGTTCACCAAGTAGTAGATGATAGGACGCTGCTTCTGGCCATAACGGTCGATGCGGCCATTACGTTGCTCCAAAGTAATCAAGCTCCAGGGTATATCATAATTGAACATGATGTGGCAATAGTAGTGCAGGTTGACACCTTGTGAACCGCTATCGCTGGAGATAAAGACACGAATCTTACTGTCCTCCTTGGCAAAGTTGCCTACCATTTCCTCTTGTTCGGTATCCGAGAGTGAACCGTCAAAACGTACTACTTGCTCTTTGTTGAGCTTAAACTCACGCATAATACGCTCCTCCAGATACTTCATGGTAGCTATGCGCTCCGTGAATATGACAATACGTTCTTTGGGATTTTTGTTCCAAAGATCAGTCAATACTTTCTTGAAAGCATCATAGCGGCTGTCTTCGTAGTTCTTCACTAGACTACGTACTTGCTTGGTGAGTTCTGCCAAATCTTCGCTATCGTCTTTCTTGCAACGCTCTTCAAGCGCACCTAAGGCAGCGATAGGGGATGACATGAAGCTCTTGAATACCGTCAATGCAAAGAGTGCATCATTCTTGAACTCATCTTTGAGCGAGCGGAACTTGGTATGCTCCTTGCTCAATATTTGCTCTTCTTCATCAGTCAATGTAACCTCAATCTTACGGATTTCACGTTCTTGGAATTGACTGCGGATGTGTGCATCGGCTATATCATGCTTGAAACGACGTACATAGTAAGGCAAAATATCTTCCTTAGTATATTCTCCATTACGGGGGATGGAAATGGGTTCAAGCATCCGCATCAAATTGGCAAATGACTCTGCACTGCCATTATGAGGAGTGGCAGAGGTGAGAATCATCGAGTCGCATTTTTGGGCTAAGAACTGCGCTAGATCACCACGGAGACTGCTGTCATTAGCTACTTTATGACATTCGTCTATCACAATAATATCCCAATGCGTCTTTTCGAGCCAAGCACGGAAACGACCGTTATTTTTCAACGTATCAATAGAGATTATGGTCTTGTCGTAGTAGTCGAATGGATTCTTATTAAGCGGAATTTCGTTTTGAATCTTCGCCACACCCAGGCTGTCCAGACGAACCAAAGGAATGGCAAACCGATTCCAAATTTCCTCCTGGAACTGAGCCAGTATGCTCTTCAACGCACAAACCAGTATGCGCTTGCCACGGCCACGGCGAATCATTTCTGCTAAAAAGATGCCCACCTCAATAGTCTTTCCTAAACCTACGCCATCGGCAATCAATAGACGTGGGCGAGGTAGTTCAAAGGCTTTCAGTGTCGGTGTCATCTGATATTCGGCTACATCAAAAGCACCACCTTGAGCAACGGTTATCTTTTGAGAGAAATAAGCGTTGCTACGTAAAGCGGTTTCGATAAGCAGGCGCGTCTTACGCCAGCGAGGGTCTTCGTCACTGACCAAATGTGCATTAATAGGGCTGACAATCTCAATGTTTTTATCAAGATCGGTATCGAAGATAAAGCTATGGTTGCGCACCAATTCACTTACCCCCATGACATAAAGCAAATGTCCACCGTTATAGTTACGATCGACATTCGTTATCAGAAAGTCCTCACCACGCACCGTGATGCGTTGTCCAGGAGAGTAATTTATCATATTTCTTCTACTTCGTTTTTAGGTACTACTTACTGGATGTAAAATTCGAATCCTTCAACGCGGGTTTTCCGCTCACTAATAGTTCGCGTATATCCACATCCAACAGATGTGCAATTTTTGTCAGCGTGATAAGATCAGGCTGATTCGTATTAGTACACCATTTCGAAATAGTAGAATACTCCCTGCCCAAATTCTCGGCCAACCATTTGTTAGTTCGCTGTTTCTCAGCCAACACAACTTTTATTCTATTGATACGTTGTTCCATCGTCTCATGATTATTTTTCCTTGCAAATATACCTAATATATCTGTAAATCAGGAATAAAAAGGGTAAAAAGTGAGACCAGAGAGCCAATAAATTGTTCTGTAGGTCATTTTGCTCAAGTTTTGGATTTAGACTTTGACTATTCCTAAAATTAGTTGACAGAATTGGATGCGATTAACTAATTAGGTTTA
>OLTD01000209.1_pt1 | contig 41637 bp, 46 predicted proteins | sample 1643231 | NCBI WGS metagenome assembly OLTD01 (sample SAMEA3136647, study PRJEB25190) | human gut metagenome | biome: human gut; feature: human-associated habitat; material: faeces | place: Austria | collected 2013
TAATGCAATTTTAAACATTTAAAAAACATTAAAACAGTATGGCAACATTTAAAGCAATCGTTTTCCAAACAGGAAGACATATAAAACAAGATGGAACATCAAATATAAAAATCAGAATCTATCATAATAGAGAATCCCAGTATATAGCAACCAGCTACTATATCCGCCCAGAAAACATGGACGACTCCGGCCGGATCCTACCCAACGTACCTAACAGTGAAATGATAGAGTACGAAATAAATGCGTATATCCAAAAGATCAGGAGAGAGTATTTGAAGCTAGGACAAGAAAGAACCCAATTTATGTCATGTAAGGACTTAAAAGAAGAAATAGAAAAATCATTAGTTCCTGATGCCGAGTTTATAGATTTTGTAGAGTTTACTCAAAATATAGTAATTCAAACGGAAAAGAGAAAAACTGCCGAATGGTACAGATCTTCTATCGATACCCTATGTTGGTACATGAAAAGAAAAAAGATAGATATAAAACTTATCACTTCATTCATGCTGAATAAGATGATCAAAGACTTATATCACTCCGGACCTGCCGGCACACCTTTAGAACCAGGCACGGTAAGCCATTATCTTAGGGGAATAAGAGCATTGTATAACAAGGCAAAACTCTATTATAATAACGAAGACTTTGATATTATAAGGATTCCTGGCGACCCATTCAAGAAAGTTGAAATCCCGGAGTATCGGAGAAAACGAAAGAATATAGATACCAACACCTTATTAAAAATCCGAGATTTTCAGTCTGATAAGAAATGTACTAATATGGCTCGTGATGTTTTTATGATGATGTTCTATATGATGGGAATCAATATCAATGATTTATATAGCATGTCATGTGAACGTCGTGGAAGGCTGGAATACACACGTTCCAAAACAAAAACGCGGAACAATCATGAGCAAATACCGCTTTCGATAAAAATAGAACCGGAACTCCGCATCCTCCTTGATAAATACACAGAGGGTTATTTCCTCTCCTACTTTCATACCAACTATTGTAACTTGAATAATTTTATGCGGGCAGTCAATAATGGGCTGAAAGACATTTGCATGAACTTAGAACTCGATTTCAAGATCACCACGAACTGGGCGCGTCACAGCTGGGCCAGCTTGGCACGCAACAAGGCTGGAGTTCCTAAAGCTGATATTGATTTCTGCCTTGGTCATGTGAATAACGATTATAAAATGGCCGATATCTACATTGATATAGATTATAGTATTTGTGATAAAGCAAATCGTGCTGTTTTGGACTTATTGCAAAAAAAAGAAGAAAAAAAGACCTGAAACGTTTGCAAAAACAAAAACTCTCTATATATTTGCAACCAAAATGGTGTTGAGCTGGATAAAACAATGATTTTATCCGGCTTTTATTGCATATATATGCTTCAATTGTTCATATTACTGAAACTCATCTCATTTTTACGCTATGCGCCACAAAACAATGACGCATGGAAATTACAGTTTCAAAAACAGCTTTATTAGATAAGCTTAAATCAATCGGGCGAATCATACAGCCCAAAAATTCAATACCGGCCTATGACAACTTTTTGTTTGTCGTCGATGAATTTGGTATCATCCTAGTTACAGCAGGAGAAGAAGGCGGGCGTATCTCTACCAATATTGACGGTAAAACAGACTTTACTGATCGTTCTTTTATGGCTAATGCCAAAACATTACTTGATGGATTAAAAGAAATCCCGGAGCAGCCATTAACTATTCATCTCTACGAAAAAGAATTGGTAGTCAAATATGCTAATGGAAAGTTTTCTATACCTGTTGAAAAAGGAGATCAATACCCGACAATGAGTACAGATAATACTGCTACCCCATTACTTGTATCAGGAAATGACTTACTATATGGAATAAGGCAAGTATTGTTTTGCAGTGCCAATGACGAATTACGTCCGGTACTGAATGGAGTCTATTTTGATATAGATTTAGATACTATCTCATTTGTTGCAACAGACGGCACCCGACTTGCGATGATTGAGAATCCTTCCGCTTATACGCGCAAGGAACGGGCAGCCTTCATCCTGCCAAGTAAATTTGCCAAAGTCCTTTCTAATATTGTTCCGGAAGATTGCATGGAAGTAGAAATATCAGTAAATCAGACTAATATTTTATTTGAGTTTGATTCATACCGTTTAACCTGCCGCATGATTGAAGGCCGGTTCCCTAATTATCGTGCTGTTATCCCTCAAAAGCAACCCAACCGTGCAGTATTGAAAAGAACCGATATTGTATCAGCCTTAAAACGCGTATCTGTTTTCTGTGATGAAAACTCTTCTCTGGTGATACTCAAGTTTTGTCCTGGTTCCCTTAAAATTACAGCCCATAATTTAGACTTCTGTAAATCAGCTGAAGAAACTGTTGCTCTACGAACTGGTTGTGATATTGAAATTGGCTTTAAGAGTAGCTTTTTAATCGAAATGATAAACAATATTCCCTCCGAGGATATTGCTATTACTATGAGTGACCCGTCGAAAGCCTCAATTCTTACTCGCTGCGATGAAGAAGTTCGTAGCTTGACTTATCTATTAATGCCTTTATCAATTAATTATTAATGCTATGGGAAAAGAATATCAATCACCTAAACAGGTTATTCAATCATATTTAGAAGAGCGAGCAAAGCGTGACCCTCTCTTTGCTACCTCCTATGCAAAGCCAAATAAGAAAATAGATGAATGCTACGACTATATCATAAGTCAGGCAAAAAAACGCGGTGGTAGCGTTGTATGTATGTCTGATGATGAAGTATTCGGATTAGCAGTTCATTACTACGATGAAGATGATATCAAAGTTAGTAAGCAAAACAATTATAAGGTATCAGCTGGAAATGTGAAAAAAGAAGCATCTACAGAACAACCAGAAATTAAAAAGTCTGCTTCTGCCCCTAATAAGCGTAAAGGGATGAAAAAGCAAATACCTTCCGGACAATTTTTATTATTTGAAGACTTATGAAGCCAAGAACGAAATTACAGCTTAGAGTAGCAGGTTTAAGTAGCCAGCTGCCTAATATTGAGAGTTTGATGATTGACTGGGCTAAGAATGAGTGTTTGAAACATATAGGATATGCAACCAAGTCACGTATTATCTGTATGGAGTGCGGCCAACGCTTCGCTCCGGAACTTGTAAAACGTAAACGTGCTGTTTGTCCTCATTGTGATACGTCTTTGAAAATAGAACAGTCGAGGAAGCGTATCAATAAACAGACAATGTTTATTGGCAAGGCAGAAATTTGTGAGGAATTCCAAGTTATCCGAAGTTTTGAATTGATTGCTTATTACCGGGCAGAAACAAAGCCTCGTTATTATATTCGTGAGATACTACAACATTGGATAAAAGACGACGGTAACCGGGAAGTAGTAGCTCGAGCCAATAATATGGGCTTCAATGGCTGGTGCGGAGAACTGGAGATACGGAATAAAGTTGTTGGATCGTATTATTACAATCATAACAATGATATTTACTGCGAACGCTATCATCCGGCCTCCGTCTTTAGACCTAAATATATTCAAATGGGTATAGATTGTAAATTACGCGGTATGTCATTTCTTACTGCCGCCAATACAATTCCCCATTCTCCCAAGGCTGAAACACTTCTAAAGGCAAGACGTTATGAATTAATAGATTATTTCGAGGGACACCGCTATAAAATTGATAAGTATTGGCCATCTATAAAAATTTGTCTTCGTAATAAATATCAGATTAAAGATGCTCCAATGTGGTTTGATTATTTGGAACTACTAGATCGCTATCACAAGGATCTTCATAATGCTTTTTATGTTTGCCCTAAGAACTTGCGTAAAGCTCACGACTACTATGTAGCCAAGCGTAAGAAAGAACAGGAAAAAGCTGAAAAAGAACGACGGGAACAAGAGATGCTAAAGCAAAAAGAAGCTATTAATAAATTCCTCGAGCGAATAAGTAAGTTTCAAGATTTGGTTATCACTGATAATCAATTGACTATTATACCTCTAAAATCTATCGAAGATTTTAAGGAAGAGGGAGATAAAATGCATCATTGTGTATTTACTAATGAATACTGGAAACGTGAGAACAGCCTGATTTTGTCAGCTCGTATTGAAGATAAACGCATTGAAACGGTTGAAGTCAATCTAAAAACATTACGTGTCGTTCAATCTCAAGGCGTCCTTAATCATGATACCAAATATCATGACCGTATTATTGGGCTCGTAACAAAGAATATGAACTTAATACGTCAAAAGCTGACGGCATAAAAAAGATCTAAATATGGCAAGACCATTAAAACAGGGACTGGATTATTTTCCTTTAGATACAGATTTCTTATCTGATAGGAAAGTACGCAAGATAATAAATGCTTGTGGCCCAAATTCCGTCACTATACTAATTTGCCTGCTATGTAATATCTACAAGGATAAAGGGTATTACATCGTGTGGGACAAAGAAATGCCTTTTGATATTGCTGATATAGTCGGGGTATCCGAGGGCGCTGTAAGTGAAGTCGTGAAGAAGGCCCTACAAGTGGAATTATTCGATAACACCCTGTATAGAAAGTTCCATATTTTATCTTCCCGTGGTATTCAAAATAGATTTAAAAGCTGCACTTCAAAAAGGAAAGATGTTGAAATTATCCCTGATTTTTGGATTAATGACGCCAATAACTCGATTAATGACGTCAATAACTCAATAAATGTAGGTGATAATGAACAAAGTAAAGTAAATAAAAGAAAATCTTCTCCCCCACATATACGCGTGGGAGAACTTTTTCCGGCGGATAGCTTCTTCGATAAGTCCTTAGATGATTGCTATGCTGAACTTAAATCAAATCAATCATGGGCGGAAACAGTAACGATGAATACTCGTTCTTCCGGCTACAATGACTTTACACTAGAAGCTTTTTACGAGTATTTGAAGCAGTTTTTCATGGAGCAACAGAATAAAGGCGAAACAGCGAAGTCTCCCAAAGATGCTATGTCCCATTTTGCTAGTTGGTTGAAAATTGAGCTTAAAAACAAGAAAGATGAACGGAGAACTAATAAAAACAGAACTGCAGGTAGTGCTAAGTCCGTCACAGATTGTCCAGAAGACAGCAATCAGAAAGGAATTAACACCGATACAGCAGGCCTTACAAGCTGGATCGACAGCCTCTCAATTGGTCGCTGAATGGAGCGGTACAATCGCACAACTAAACTGTAATGTCTCATTGTCAGATGTGGCTAATGCAGAGAATATACCCACTTTGGCAGACGTAAACAGGAGCTTTAGCAACTCAACATCAGTAGAGATCATTACCGAGCATTTGAAATCTGTACTGAGATATGCCGGTGTTGAGTTGACTAATGCCCAGCTGGCAGAAACAGCCCTGTCCATACTATCTAGCTACTGGTACCTGAATTTAGCCGAGTTATGTATTTTCTTCTCCCAGCTAAAGAACGGCAGCCGCGGACAATTCGTCTGGGGATCGAAGATCAATAATCAAGCGATTATGGTAGCACTTGTCGAATTTTGCAAAGACAGGCGACGCGAAATTGAGCATAGAGAAAATGAACTTGTACGAAAAAAGGCTGAAACTGGCTATGCCCGTAATGAGAACTTGATTAAAGATATCGTAACGGGAGTTCAAAATACCAGAAGAGAACGTGAAAAAGCAAAACAGGACTTCAAAACCTTCTGTGAGCTATTTCCATATCTGCCTGATAAGTATGAGCCCATGGTACTTTGGAAAGCATGGGGAGGCAATAAAAAGGCTCTACGTAAGATTTACGGTGAAAGTATTCCTCCTCCAGATGTAGCCGAAATGGATATCGGGATGTATTTGTGTAATTATAACATTGCTAAAACTAAAGAAAATGAGAGTTAAAGTATTGACAGTAAAACAGCCGTGGGCCTCATTGATCGTTCACGGTATCAAAGATATTGAGAACCGGAGTTGGCAAACAAATTTTCGTGGACGTGTACTTATACATTCAAGTGCAAAGGGAGATATTGCTAAGTTTGGTTGCTTACAGCCAAGCCAAAGATTAAAGGTGCTCAATACACCTATGAGCCGTATAGGTTTCAACGATCTTCCTTTTGGCTCCATCATCGGTAGTGTAGAGATTGTAGACTGTGTGCAAAATCATCCCTCAATATGGGCGGATAAAGGTGTTTCTCACTGGGTACTCACTAATCCCGTTCTCTTTGAAAAGCCAATTGAAAATGTAAGAGGGAAATTAGGATTATGGAACTATGACTGGGAGGAAACAATATGAAATACAAAGTTACAAGAGTTGAGTTAATAGATAGCATTTTAAACAAGTCCGTAGTTAACAGAGTACAAGATTTAACGGATGATATCGAAGTATATCGAAAGGAATTAAAAGAGGCACATAGATGTAAACGTGTGCTTTTGGTGTACGAAGAACTGCAAAAATAAAAGCGGCTGGCGTAATTTCGCCAACCACTCTCATAAGCACAAAGCTTATAGCTATTAGGAACAGCAAATATATAAAATCTTTGTGCTTATGGCAAGTAAAGCAGTAAATAATTACATAACAAAACGTTACGAACGCTGGCTTGATTACTCTTTGTATCATTGTGGGCTTGCCGGCATTCCTGATGAAGCGACAGATGTCTTGAATGAGGTTATTTGTTCGCTCCTTCAAAAGAAAAACAGGTTGCTGGACAAACTACTTGAAACAAAAAAAAATGGCTATACAGAGCTTGATTTCTTTGTTTTGAAGATGATAAAGCTAAACGCATCCTCTCCTACTTCACAGTATAGGAGTAGATACAAGCCCCTGCCTGTGGACGATAATGTAGATTATTCAAGGCTGGATATTGAAGATATCCCGGATGAATCAGAAGATAGAAATACTGAAATACTAAATAAACTGCATTTAGTAAGAGATACGTTTGAAAGCCTTGATTTAGGTCCGGTAGCAGCTCGTGTTTTTGAGTTTCATTTCTTCCAGGACGGTAATTTTTCCGACTGGGAAGGTCCGGAAACATTGAAACAACTATATGAGATTTATAACGGAGTGCAGGAACTTATTAGAAAGAAAATAGCCGGGGAAACTATATTTTAGTGAAAATTCCTTGGTCATGGAAGAAAAAGTAGAAATTAAGATTGATCCCCGGAACTATCGTATCCATGGGGACGAAAACAAGCGGCTTATTCATAAAAGCCTCGTTGAATGTGGAGCCGGTCGGTCCGTATTGGCCGACCGTGACAATGTGTTAATCGCTGGAAACGGCGTGTATGAGGAAGCTCAAAAGTTAGGTCTCAAAGTGCGTATTGTAGAGTCTGACGGAACGGAGCTCATTGTTATTAAACGCAAAGATTTATCTACGGAAGATGAAAAGAGAAAACTGCTAGCCTTGGCAGATAATCATACTTCCGATACTTCTCGTTTTAACTTCTCTGCTATCGTTGATGATTTTAATCTTGATATGTTAGGTGAATGGAATTTGAATATTCCTAACTTCAACATTGATGAAGATAAATTGGACGATTTCTTTAGTGGGAGTACTCAACCAGCTTCAAAAAAAGAAAAAGTGTTGATCTGCCCTTTCTGTGGAAGAAATGTATATGAAAAGGAGGATGACGATGAATAAACGAGTTATTACCTATAATCAAGTAATTGGTTTTCATTCCTATCCGGATGCACCTCCTTCATGCATTTATTTATCAGCACGGCATCGGCACGTATTTGTAATACGATGCAAGTTCGAGGTTTCACACAATAACAGAGAAATTGAAATTTATACGATGCAGAAAAAGCTAGAAAGCACTTTGCAGAATGAATTTGGATCACCATGTGAATTTGGTTCATATTCATGTGAAGATATTGCGCAATGGCTTCTAAATCGTTTTTCTAGTATGAATGAAGTTGAAGTATTGGAGGATGATTTCGGTGGAGCCGCTATTCAAAGATAATCTTAAAGTTCATTTTGCAGGATGCGAAAATCTGGATAAACTAACGGCACTTCATACTGTAGGAGTAAAGTATTTCCTTTTTACATGCTATCCATTCGTCAAACAAATGATTAATGGCAAGCTTTCAAATAAAAATAGAAATAATATCATTCCTTCATTAGTATCTTCTCTTGGTGAGCATGCAATAATGGATTCCGGACTGTTTACTTTAATGTTTGGAGCAAACAAAGGAAAACATGATGAAGAATTCTTATACACTTGGATGTTGAAGTTAGTCGAATTTGTGAAAGAAACAGGATTCACTGGAACATGTGTTGAAGTTGATTGCCAAAAAATTCTTTCCCCAGAAATTGCCTGGAAATTCAGAAAAGAGATGAAACGTCTTCTTCCTGATAACAGGATAATCAACGTTTTTCATCTAGAAGACGGAAAGAAGGGACTTGATCGCTTGATAGACTTCTCGGATTATATTGCAATAAGTGTTCCAGAGTTGAGAATACATAAGAATCGAACCTACAAAACAGATGTTGCCTATCTGACTAGATATATCAAGAAGAAAAAGCCTCAAATTGATATACATCTGTTGGGATGCACCGAATCCAAAATGTTGAAAGAGAATAGCTTTTGCACGAGTGCTGATAGTACAACTTGGAGTGCTATTGTAAGATGGCCGAAACTTCCATTTGTCATTAATGGGAAGAAACTAACAAAACACATTAAAAATTTAGATGAATCAAAGTTATTAGAATTTTATGCAGAAAGTATCGATCAATTAGTAAAAAAGTATCGATTCAATCCTCGCTCTAAACCCACTTTGGCAAAAATTTGTTTGGCCGGTGAGTTATGTTTGCATGAATATGATTATTTATTAGGTAACCAAAGATGAAATTATGTACATAGTAAAAAAGCGTATTGAAATTTCAGCTTCACACAGTTTGAAGCTATCTTACGAGAGTAAATGCCAGAGCCTGCACGGACATAACTGGATTATTATTGTCTGGTGTCGTGCAAAGACATTAAATCAAGATGGTATGGTAGTCGATTTTACACATATCAAACAGAAGATCCAGGACAAACTAGATCACAAGAATCTGAATGAGATACTTCCCTTCAATACAACTGCGGAGAATATGGCAAAATGGATTTGTGATCAGATCCCGGGATGTTTTAAAGTAATGGTACAAGAATCTGAAAATAATATTGCGTGGTATGAAAAAGATTAATGAGATTTTTTACAGTATACAGGGAGAAGGTTATCGTACTGGTACTCCTGCTGTTTTCGTTCGTTTCTCTGGATGCAATTTGAAATGTCCCTTCTGTGATACACAACATTCTTCCGGAAGAGAAATGTCGGATGAGGAAATTATCAAAGAGGTTTGCTTCTACCCTACCCGCTTCGTTGTTTTGACCGGTGGCGAGCCGGGATTGCAGGTAGATCAAGAGTTTATCAATAAGCTCCATCAGGCAGGGAAGTTCGTTCAGATAGAAACAAACGGGACAGTTCCCCTTCCTATCGGCATTGATTGGATTACTTGCTCGCCGAAAGAAGGAAGCAAAGTTTTTGTTGTCAATCCTCACGAAATAAAAGTCGTCTATACAGGGCAAGATCTGTCAACCTATGAAGCCATGACAGCTGCAGTATATTATCTGCAACCATGTTCCTGTCAAAACACAGAAGAAGTTATTAACTACGTAAAAGAACACCCAAAATGGAAACTAAGTCTACAGACACAAAAGATATTGAATGTGCAGTAAGGACAATCTTATCGTATATTGGTGACAATCCAGAACGCGAAGGATTAAAAGGAACACCGGAACGCATTGTCAGAATGTGGAAAGAACTATTTCGCGGGTATGATCCTGAACAGGCACCGAAAATAACAACTTTCCCCAATGGTAAAGATGGATTATCCTTTAATAGCATAGTTGCAGACTCTGGTAACTACTACTCAATGTGCGAGCACCACATGATGCCTTTCTTCGGAAAGTATTGGTTTGCCTATATTCCTAATTCGGAAGGAAGCATATTAGGCATCTCAAAGATTGGCCGCGTTATCGATTATTGTGCAGCCCGCTTACAGGTACAGGAGAGACTAGCTCAAGATGTCGTTACGATGATAGTGGATGCACTCGGAAAAGAACACCCACCGTTAGCAGTTGGTATTATTATGGAAGGAGAACACTTGTGTAAAACCATGCGTGGAGTAAAAAAACAGGGAAAAATGCGTTCTTCTTTCTATTTTGATAATGGAAGGTTGCCTGAATTGAGGGCTGAATTATCACAATTTGCTAGTTTTGGTTAGTTTATGACAGAGAAGAAGAATCCGGCCGAGAAGAAAAAAAGAGGGCGTAAATCAGAATACAGAATAGAGTATGCCGATCAAGCTCTAAAGCTTTGTTTGTTGGGTGCAACAGATAAAGAGCTCGCCGAATTCTTCTCTGTTTCAGAGCAAACCTTAAATAAATGGAAAAAAGACTATCCCGAATTTCTTGAGTCCCTAAAAAAAGGAAAGAATATTGCGGATGCGAACGTTGCATCTCGGTTATATAATCGTGCTATCGGTTATTCCTGTAAGGCAACAAAATTTGCAACATCCGAAGGAAGAATAACAGACTCAAAAGAATATATTGAGCATTACCCACCTGATACGACAGCCGCTATATTCTGGCTGAAGAACCGGCAGCCGGAGAAATGGAGAGACAAAAAAGAAGTTGATGCAAATGTGAACCTTGGTGATGAATTGGAAGGATTGAGTGACGAACAACTACAGGCTATAATTGATGGTAAAGAAGAAGAGTAAAAGACAAATATTGATTCGTAAAGCAAAGGCTGCTACCATACTCCGCAAACGAATAGCAAAGAAAGACTTTTGGGCGTTTTGTTTGTACTATGATCCGAAGTTTTTCTCTAAACGTCTGTTCCTAAAAAAGGTCGCAGAAGCGTTCATGCGTGTGTATGAATCATATTCTGCCAGTATAATCTACCGTCTTGCTGTCAGTATGCCGCCACGTGCCGGAAAGTCTTATATATCTTCTCTATTCATCGCCTGGATGTACGGGCACTTTCCAGAAGAATCTGTTATGCGTAACTGTTGTTCTGATACTCTCTATAATAAACTATCATACGATACTCGAGATGTTGTAAAATCTAGGCGTTTTAAAGAAATTTTTCCCGATATCCATTTAAAGGGTGATAAGCAGAATGTCAAGAGCTGGAGTGTGGAAGGCGCACGACAAGTATCCTACTTCGGTGGTGGTGTTGGTGGTACCGTTATTGGATTTGGTGCGTCAATGCTCGCCATGACGGATGACTTGTACAAGAGTTTGGAAGATGCATTATCGGATAATAACAATGAAAAGGTATGGTCTTGGAAGCAGGGTACGCATGACTCCCGTATTGAAGGAAGCTGCTGTATGATTGATATTGGTACTCGCTGGTCCTCTAATGATGTCCTTGGACGCATGGAAGAAGCCGGCAAGTACAATGAAATCATTCGTATTGCTGCGCTGGATGAGAATGATGAAACTTTCTGCGCCGATGTTCATACTACAGAATATTACAAGGAATTACGTTCTGAAACAGACGAAAGTATTTGGATGGCCGAGTATATGCAGGAACCGTTCGAGGCCAAAGGGTTACTATTCCCCAAATCGTCTCTCATGCGCTTCAAACTTGCCGATATTGCAGGGAAAAAACCTGATGGAACACTCGGAGCCTGTGATACTGCTGATAAAGGAGATGATGATTTCTGCGCACCATTCGCAAAGGTGTTTGGTCCAAAATACTTCATTACCGATATTCTTTTCACTAAAGATCCTGTCGAAGTCACAGAACCGCGCCTGGCGCAAATGGTTATTGATACAGAGTGCGATCAACTACGTATTGAATCAAACAATGGCGGGCGTATATTTGCTATCAATGTACGCAAACTTGTTACAGCTAAAAAGAAATCATGTATGATTCAAGCCCGGACAACAACACAGCACAAGGAAACACGTATCATCATGAAAGCTGGCTGGATAAAGAAGCATTGTGCTTTTCTTGATGAAACAGAATATTCTAAAGGATCAGACTACGGTCGTTTCATGAAAGCGTTTACCAGTTACAAGCGCGAGGGTGATAACGCTCATGACGATGCTCCGGATGGCATGACAATCCTTGCAGAGTTTGCAGAGTCACTTGGCTTGAAATTTAAGAAGCAAACTCGTAAGGTAGGACGCGGATAAGTTCCTTTCTGTGTATATTTTAAGAGAAAAGTATATGCCAGACATTAAGGATATTCTGAAAAATGAAGATTTCGGTAGCATAGTAGGTGATTTATGCGTTGATACCCGTGAGAATCGTAATCCTCGTGAGTATATGGAGGAATACAATGGTGACAGAACCCGGCGTAAAGAATCTGTCGGATATCGGGAGCCTAAAAAGATTGCTGTATATTCAGATACAGAAGTAGAAATTGACCCCGAAACAGGAGCCGAAAAGCCAAAGAGACTAGAAGACAAGACTGTCGATGTAGCTAAGGTCGTAACCAACCTACCTAAAAAGATCGTCCGCACATCTGTTGCTTTTCTGTTTGGCGGTGAAATGACTATCACAGCAGAAGATTCGAATGACGGATTTGATGAGTTTAAGAAGGTCTATAAGCGAAAGCTCAAGATGCAATCGGTATTGAAAGAGTTTGCTCGCAAGGTGTTGTCTGAAACCAAAGCAGCTATTATATTCTATCCGGTCACTAAAGATGATGGAAAAAGCCAGTTGAAGGTTAAGATTCTATCTACTCCCAAGGATAGTAATGTCGAATGTGAATTTTATCCACACTTTGATGAAGACGACGATATGGACGGCTTTATCTATAAGTACAATGCAGAAGTCAATGGCCGTACTTGCGAATGCGTGAAAGTCTATACGAAAGATGTTATCTACTCCGGTATTATGGACGGTGTTTGGCAAGTGAAAAAGATAAAGAATCGTTTTGGCAAGATTCCGGTAGTATATGCCGAAGTTGATTGTCCGGATTGGGAAGATGTCGCTAATTTGATAGACAAGAAAGAAATGAGACTTTCCCGCCTATCAGATACTAATGACTACTTTTCCGAACCGATACTGAAAACTTATGGTTTGGCTAATCTTCCGAGCAAAGAAACTGTAGGCAAAGAGTTAAACTTTACTATGGAAGTAGATGCGGATACCGGTAATACATATCACGGTGATGCAGATTACTTAGCATGGCAACAGTCCTGTGAATCCGTAACACTTGAACTTAACCAGTTAGATGATGCAATACATTCCGGATCTTCAAGTCCTGATTTATCTATGAGTAAACTAATGGGGCTTGGCAACCTTAGTGGTACCTCACGTCGTTTTATGTTGATTGATGCAGAGATTAAGGCATCTGAACAAATGGAGATATTCGGCCCGGCAGTTCAACGTACAGTGGCAATAGTTCAGGCTGGAATGGCTAATATTACGCACACTAAATATGCATCGCAATTAAATGATAACTACATTGAGGTTGAGTTTGGTAGCATTCTCCCACAAGATCTAGCTGAAGAACTCAAGAACCTTGAAACTGCTTCTCAATTCAATAGCAAGGAAACGATTATAAAGAATTCACCATACACTGACGATGTGGAAACAGAATTGAATCGTAAGAAGCAAGACGAAAAAGAGACTGCACAGAATAATTCATTTATTGGAGCAACTTTATAATCTATGCCCGGACTTTCTTTCTACGATAAACAACATATACAGAAAATTGCTGCACAGCAGGCCGTAATAGCTAATATCTTTAATCAATTTATTCTTTCTGTTTCCCCGTATCTCCATAAATGGTCTGATGCGGGGAAAAATAACGTATGGATACGTAATCAGAGAATAGAGAGTGCAGTTGACCGGGAACTGCTGAATCTTGAATCAATGCTATATGCTAATATCTCTGCATTTCAAAAGGACGGTTGGGAACGAGCAGAAAGAAAGAATGATGATTTTATTTCCCAGTTCATCAAGGGAATGTCTATTTCCAGTGCAACGAAAGATGGTATGTTCGCTCATAGCTTATCTGCATTTGAAGCGCTAAAGAACGATATAGATGCTAACGGATTCAAGTTATCTGATAGAGTTTGGAATATTACGCAACAAACGAAATCGCAACTCGAATTCTATCTTGATAGTGGCGTAGTTGCCGGACGTAATTCAAACGGAATCAGTAGCGATATACGGCAAATTTTGCAAAATCCCCAAAAACGCTTTCGCAGGATCCGGAATGAGAAAGGTGAATTGGTATTATCACAACCAATGAAGAATTATCATCCAGGACAAGGTGTTTATCGTTCAGCATATAAGAACGCTCTCCGGACATCTGCTACAACTACGAACATTGCTTATCGTAGTGCGGACTATGAACGTTGGAGCAAACAGGACTTCATATTAGGTATTGAGATACATCGCTCGGCCAATAATCGAGGACCGTGCAAGATATGTGATGCGATGGTAGGTAAATATCCGAAAACATTCAAGTTTACAGGCTTTCATCCTTTTTGTATCTGCTTTGCCACTCCTATCACCATGAAGCCGGAAAATTTTGCTGATTTCCTGCTGAATGATACAGTTCCGAAAGAGCAGGTTATTACAGACATTCCCCAGGGAGCAAAGGATTTCGTCATCGAGAATAAAGATGGATTGCAATCGGCTTTCTGGTATAAAGATAACTTTACTCAAGATGGAAATGTAAATGAACGATTAAAATTGAAATCAACAATAGCCACCCCAATTCAAATAAAGAAACGAGATAAAGTAACGAAACCTCAATCTGAATTTGTTTCATTTACTACTCCACAACAAGCAATAGATTTTATCCAAACAAATATTGCGGATAGTATTTCTATTGATATAAAGAAAGCAGATTTACCTATCATTTCAGAGATTGTAAATCAGTTAAATAGTAGGATGAATGAATTTGGAATACCTAAATTTAGGAATTTCGGTGCTCCTCGTAGCAAACAGGCTCATGCATCATGGGACGAATTAAGCAATAGCATAAACTTCAACATAGGCAAATTAAAGCGTAGGGATAGCATTTGGAAAAATGAAATGGCATGGAGACAACGAGGAATTAAATACAATTATTACGCCGATGAAAATGATGTTGTTCGTTCTATTGTGGATCATGAACTCGGGCATAAACTTTTGAATATGTATTCTATGAAAATGGATGTAATAAATACATTCTCAAAAGCCAACGTCACAAAAAATGGCATAATTGAGACACACAATATACTCGGTTATTATTCAAGTACTCAAGAGCATGAGTACTTTGCAGAAGCTTTTTCTATGTTTATGGGTTCAGAACGTTCTAAATTGGGTAAGGAAACAAGCGCAATGATGGAACGTTTGATGGCGAAAGTTAATGCTAGAATGGGGAATATTAGCAAAAATATTTCGGTTCAGGAAGTCGCCACTATTCAAAAAGCTAAACGTATCAAGACTGATTCTGAAATTGCAAATATTAAACAAAAATGGAATGAGCGAAAACTCTATAATAAAATAACCAACACAGAGAATGAAATACGCCTGAATAAAAGCTTTGAGACAGGAGTCTTATTTGACAGGAATGGTAATGTTGTAATCGATAAGCGCGGAGCCAAATATAGTGTTGCGTTTACGGATGAAGAATGTGCAAAGATGAAGGATTGCGTTTTCACACATAATCACCCAAGAGGCTGGCAGGAGCCAGAAAAGAGTTTGGGACGAATAGGTAACTCATTCAGTCCGGCTGATATGTATCTTGCAATAGCTCATAATGTATCAGAAATGAGAGCTGTAACACCTAATTATACATTCGCTATGAAACGTCCCGAAGAAGGATGGGGAATTACAATTAGTAAATTCGAAAAGCTAGTGAATCGGGAGAATAACAAACTAAGAGCAGAGTTTACTGCTAGAATCAATAATAATACACTATCCCCAACAATGGCTTCAGTGGTCCATTATCATATATTATGGAAACGGATATCCGAAAAAATGGGATGGAATTATACAAAAGCGAAAACTCGTTAATTGGATTCTTTTAGGAAGACGAACTCCCCTTTTTGGTCGCTTTCTCTTTTGTCATGTACCTGTGAACCATCAAGGTATTTTACAGGAATGCCATTAGGGTATGCCGGGCATTTTAATCTATCAAAATTAAAATGCTTGCATTGTGTACACTTAGATATATACACATTGTAATATTCGTGTCTATCTTCTATATAATCCATTTTATACTTTGACTTAATTACAAATATATGCATTTGATTCTGAAATAAAATATATAAGCAGAAAAAATTTACTCCCCTTATATTTTAATAGAAAATCGTTATGACAATCATTGATGCAATTAAAAAGGGCTTGAAAGCCGCAGGTGTAAACGAAAAGTACGCTGTAAAGGTTCAGAAACTCTTCAAAATCGAAAAGGAGGAGGATATTGATACTTATATTGCCTTGTTCAAAGACAATATTCTTCCTGATCTTGAAAACACATCCGCAATAGAAAAAGCGAAAAAGGAGGCTATTGTCGAGTATGAAAAGAACAATGGTTTAAAGGATGGCAAACCTATCAAATCGGCTAAAAAGACTAAGAAAACGGTAAAATCCGAAGACGATGATGAAGAAGACGATGATGAAGACTTCGAAGATTTGCCCGCATCTGTAGTTAAGCTATTGAAAGCCCAACAGAAGCAAATCTCCGAGTTGACCGCATCGGTATCTTCTGTCGTATCAACAGTCACAACTTCCACGAAACAGGCATCAGCCAGAACACTATTTGCAGATGCAAAACTCCCTGAAAAGTGGTTTAACCGTATTGATGTCAATTCTGAAACTTCTGTTGAAGATCAGATTAAAGAGTTGCAAGAAGAATACGCTGAAATCAGACAGTCGGTAATAGATGACGAGGTCGCCGGTGGCGGTTACAAGCCTAATTCCTACAAGCCCAAAGAACGTTCTGAAAAAGAATGGCTAGAACTTATGGAAGACGAAGAAAACTCAAATAATGGAACTGCCAGTCTTGGCCTCGATGAATAATAACTAATAATTAAAAGCTATGTTCAGAAAAAAACAAAAAGAATTTCAGTATGCTCCCGGAATCGAAAAGATTATTGAGGACATTCAGGGCGGTGGTACTATTGCCCGTGCGGAACTGAAGGGAATCATTGATGAACTTCCTCCGCTTGTTATGGTAGGTAAGGATGCTAACGGTCTTTATCATACTGTTAAGACCGGAAGAATTACGGCAGTTGCGGATGCTGATGCAGTAACTATTCAGATAGCAAAGAATCATGTGTTTAAAGTTGGAGAGGCTGTTACTGTTGGTGGTGCCTTAACTGGAGCTGCTGATGTAATCTCTGCAATCGACAAGACCAACCCAGGCTACGATACGATAACCCTTGCTGGACCAATTGGAGCTGCAGAGATAGGTAATGTATTAGTTCTTGTTACTGCCAAAGCTGATGCCAAAGCCGCCAAGTTCAAATATGTACCAGAAGTTATTACAATGAACAAGGTTGATGTAACGGTTGCTAACCAGCAATCAGGACTTCTGGTACGTGGTACTGTAAATGAGGCAGTAATGCCCTACCCTATTGACGAAGCAATGAAGGCATTGCTTCATTTTATCCGTTTTGTGTAATCCATTAATTCATAATTATGTATGGAAAGAAGTTTAATTAAACAAGTGAACCGTAAGAATATGGGTGCCCGTCTTAACTCGCGTAAAGTTAAGCCGGTATTCTTCCCTAATTTCTTTGGTGTAAAGCAGAAGAACTCTCTGAAATGGGAAACTCTTACTGGCGAAAAAGGTGCACCGGTTATCGCTGATGTTATTTCATTCGATTCTTCCGCACCGCAAAAGAAACGTGAAGTTATCGGCAAGATGTCAGGTGATATCCCTAAGACTGCCGTAAAACGCGGTATGAACGAAAGCGACTGGAACGAATACCAGCAACTTAGCCGGGATTGTGAAGGTGATGCAGACTTGAAATCAATTCTAGACCTTGCTTTTAAAGATCAAGACTTCGTATATAACGCTGTTCGTGGCCGTTTCGAATGGTGGTGTATGCAATTGATGTCTAAAGGTGGCTTCATTCTCAATTCAAGCAATAACAATGGCATTGTTACCGAAGAATTTGTAGGCTGTGGTATGCCTAATGAAAACAAGAAAGTTGCTGCTGTGGATTGGTCTAAGTCTACAACGGCCGACGGCTTACAGGATATTGAGGACACTGTGGTTGCCGCTTCTGCCGAAGGTGTTACTATCAAATACGTAGTAATGCGCAAAGACAGATTTGCTCTATTGAAGAAGCAAAAGGCTGTTATTGAAAAGGTAAAAGGCTGGATCAATCAGAAAGAAAAACTGACTATCTCCAAAAAGGTTATCAATGAATACCTTGCTGCCCAAGAGAATACGGAAGGTGTCCAGATTGTTCTTGTAAGTCCGTCTGTTCGTATTGAGAATGCTGCTCATCAACGTACTACTGTAAATCCATGGGAATCCGCTAATATTTGTTTCCTGGAAGATTTACAGTGTGGCGACATTCAGCATGGTCCTATCGCAGCGGAACATTCTGTTGAATACAAGAAGAAAGCTACAACGCTGAAAAAAGACTTTGTTTTCATCAGCAAATGGTCTGAACTGGAACCGTTCAAGGAGTGGACTAAAGCGGAAGCCAACGCAATTCCTGTAATTAATGATCCTGATGCAATGTACATCATGAAAACTGATGGCCAAGCATGGGAAGAAGGTGAAGATACTGAAAAAACAGATGAAGAGTAAACTATATGGCAACAATCAGAGAAACAATACTAGAATATCCTTCTATTGAGGATATGGAAAGCTTCTTAGATAAGGTAGTCTTCGTCAAGCGGGGCATCAACCCCGAAGCGGAATGTACTACTGAAAACATGAAGCAAGTTGGTCTTTGTGTCGCTGATACGTACGCCATGTTAGTAAACTCACAGGATTTCAGTGAGAATAAGCTTTCTATCACTCATCCCCGTTCTTTCTATGTCCAGACTGCAAAACAACTGTATATAGAAAACGGGGAGCCGGAGAAAGCCGGTAAACTCGGGAAACGAATCATTATCAAAGGAAAGGCTGGTAACAGATGGTAAAACGATATCCACATACAGCGATAGTCACTATCGACGTTAACGGAAAGACAGTAAACGGTGAATGGGTTCCGGGGAAACCGATTGAAATATCCGTTCCCGGACGTTATGATCCTGTAAGTGATGGTACTGTTGTCTATAAACGTAATTCTGCTGGTGATGAAGCGCAAGTACATGGCTATTTTTACACCAAAATCCAACCGCCGGCAGACAGTAAGTTTTTGCGTTTGAAAGTTGATTCCAAAGGCGTAGATGTACCAATTATTTGTTGGGAATCTTATCAATCACATTCAATTATCAACGTATGAAAAATGGCATGACTCCCCTATTCGACCAACATTCACTAGAACGTTGGTTCGATCACTTTCAAAGCAAAGCAGAAAACAAGATACTTGTATTGCTGCAGGCAGGAGGTGAAAAGTTTATCGATATAGCTCGCCAGAACGGCTCATATAAGGACCAGACTGGCAATCTTCGTTCATCTATCGGATATATAATTGCGAAAAACGGAGAAGTGGTTGCAGAGAACTTTACTGAAAGTGAAAAAGGAACTGACAAGACAACCGGTAAGTATAAAGGGCGTAGGCTTGCAGAAGAAGTATCTCTGTCTCATTCCGGTGGTTATGTGTTGGTTGGTGTTGCAGGAATGGAATATGCGGCTGCCGTGGAAGCTAAAGGATATGAAGTCGTTTCAGGGGCTAATACGCAATGTGAGAAGTATCTAAGGGATACGTTGAAATCAGTTTTTAGCAAGATTTGATTATGGATGAATTTGACGCTGTAGATATAGTTTATAATGCTGTGGCCGCTGCGGGCACCGATGTTATGATTTACAAAGACAAATCGGAAGCAGGCTTGACCAATGAACATATCGTTATCAATCATCTACAATTGAATGAACTCGACTTCATTAATAAAGTGCCTATTAACGTCAACATCTTTGTCCCTTTGAATGAAAATGGTATGCACCAACGTCAACGCATGAAGGAAATTAAGCGTAAGGTGCGGAAGTCGCTTGATTCAATCAATAGTAATGACGGTGTATGTAAAGAAGTGACAATTCTCTGGAGTGTTCCAATGCCGGACTTGAAAGAGAAATTCGCTTGTACAAATATTAGACTAGAAATTTTAATAGATCAATAATTATGACAGGAGAAGTAAGACCTATCGCTATGGGCGTAGGTAAAATTAAATTTGGAACAGTCGGAGACGGTGTTCCAGGAGCGGACCTCAAAGATTTTCCTCTTCCGACAAAAGGAAGTGTAGTATTCAACTTTGCGGATCCTAAAGAAGTAAAAGTCGAAACGGAAGGAAGCGATGAACCTTTGTATGTTGAATTTGTAAAAGATACAACAGATTACATCGAGCTCTCTATTCCTACTCCTTCTAACGAAGTACTTAAAGAGTTAGCAGGTGGTGAGATTGATACAGCTGACGGAAGAAACATCTGGAAGAAACCAATCAACGTTCCTTCTATCTCAAAGACATTCCAGTGTGAAACATTACCCAAAAACGGTAAAAAGGTAGTTTATACCGTAGTTAATGGTAAGATTACTTCTAAGATCTCACAAGCTCCCGGTTCCGAGCAAGCGGAGTTGTTACTTGTACGTGTATATATGCAGGCAGCTATTACAGCTTCCGGAGAAAAAAAGGCTGCTTTTATGCGTGAAGTTATAAGCGTGTCTGAAAGCGGAGAAGCCCCGGCAAATCCAGCAAATCCCGAAGGCGAAGAAGTAGTAGAGTAAAAATGGTTTCCTGTGTAGCTTAGTTGGTTAAAGCACTACATTAGTAGAGACCGGTGGTTCGAATCCACTCACAGGAACAAACTATTTGAAGGATGGAGCCGAAAGTATTAAAGGTTAGTCGCGAATAACTGGACATATTGTCAGGAAGTACAACTGACTAGGCTCCTTGATGAAATTTATGAGTATAAAAAACTTATTCCAACAAGAATCTGATTCTGTTACAGAACAACCTGTAAGAATCCCATTTGATTTCTCTAACCGAGATTCTATTCCTAATGGAAAGGACCCAGGTAATAGTATTGTAATAAAACCAATTACCGTCCGGACATGGTTTAGAATTCGTCCGCTTCTTCTTGAAATTGAAAAAGAAGATATTGATAGGATGATTGTAAAAAAGGGAGAGCTGCCAGAAGATTTTCCCAAAATTATGGATAAGTACGGAGAACTGCTTCTTGATATCGTATGCTTAGGTATTCATAATAAGCCAAGTGATCCGCCAAAATGGTTTAAACAAGCTCTTGCAGACAATTCCACATGGGAAGATATACGCATATTATTCAATGCAATTATATATCGAATAGGATATCACCCTTTTTGTACCTCTATCACGATGCTTCGGAACGTGAGCCCATTGCGAGAGACGGAGATAATAGCCGCTCGGAAAAATCTACAAAGCTGGAAGGATACAACCAAAGTAGATTCTTAGTTATTGTAAAAGAAGCTCTAGGATTGACTTTTAATGAGACGCTGGATAGTAGCTATGGATTAATAGAGATATTACTTCAGGAGTACTCCTTTGTAATGAGGGAGCGAAATAAAACGACAGATGAGGACGGAGAAGTCGAAGGACGAGACTATGAATGGATAGAACTACCAAGTTTTGATAATCCAAACGAAAAGATCCGGATGAAAAGATATTATGATATTAACGGGAAGGTCAAAAGATAAAGTAATTTGCCATTGTGTTTATATATTAGGTTAACTGTTTTTTTATTAAATTGATTTAGAGTTGTTTTTGGTCCCTTGTGTCTGTGAAGATACAGGGGATTATTTTTTCATTTCTTGAAGCATCTGATTGAGAGAAGCATTATCCTGCTGTAGATTTTTAATCAATCTTTTCTGATAAGAGAGCATCCCTTCAATTCTTCCTTCACTCTTCCCTTTCTCGTAGGCAGCTTTAATCTCTTCTTCCGTATAGCTACTTTTATTCGCTATGGATACGTTTTCATTTTCCTTGGTCATGGCGCTAATGAATAGTGATTTATATATTATAGAAAAAGGCTATCTCTCCCCTTTTATTCCGACCAAGGAACATAATCTTTCAAATGCTTTGGGACTATGTAGCAAAGGGAATTGATAGCCTTATATTGTAATTCTAGGCTTATCAACTCCCCAAAGCATTTATAAAAACTGTTCCTTGGTCTTAGAACACTGCAAAGATGCTTATTCTTCTTGAAATAGCCAAATTTTGGCTCCTCTTTATATTTTAAGAATAAATGCTATATGAGTATTCAGAACAAAGATGGAGCGTTGTATTTCGCAACAGGCATAGATAATTCAGGACTATATTCCGGGCGTCAGGAAGCGATGGGAATCATTAAGGCAATGGCCAGTGAAATTACCGCTTTCGATGTATTCGGTGGGATCGGCATTAGTGCAGGTATCGCATTTGCCAGAGCTGCCAAAGGTGCATACGACTTTGAAAAACAGTTTCAACAAAGCATGAAAGAAGTTGCTACTCTTTCAAATGGAATTAAAGGCAGCTTAACGGATTACATGAATCAAGTTATGGAGATAACTCGTACTATTCCCGTTGAAGCAAACGAAGCAGCCAAAGCTCTCTATCAGATCGTATCTGCCGGACATGACGGAGCCAACGGAATGAAAGTGTTGGAAGCATCCGCAAAAGCTGCTGTTGGTGGAGTAACCGATACTGCTACTGCAGCTGATGCTATTACAACAGTTCTAAATGCTTATAAATTGGATGCTTCTAAAGCCCAGGAAGTTTCGGACCAGTTATTTACCACCGTTCGATTAGGTAAGACTGATTTTGGTCAACTAGGCAAAAGTATAGCCCAAGCAGCACCTATTGCTGCATCATTTGGCATTGATATAAAAGAAGTCCTGGGCGCAGTAGCATCAATCACCAAACAAGGTGTTCCCACTTCGGAAGCAATGACGAAAATACGTGCTGCTATCTTAGGTACAGCCAACCAGTTGGGAGACGCTGCATTCAAAGGACGTACTTTCCAAGAAGCATTACAACTTATTTATGACAAAGCAGGTGGTTCATCAACCAAAATGAAAGAATTGTTGGGTACCGATGAAGCACTCCAAGCCGCTTTAATGCTTACTGGTGAAAAGGCCAAGGAAGCAGCTTCCGATCTAGACGAAGTTAATAATTCTGCCGGTGCAGCAGAAGCAGCCTTTAAAGAAATGGCTTCATCTGCCGAAAATCAAATGAAACTACTTGGAAATAATATAACAGCTACCCTTCGTCCCCTTGGAAAAGAGATTTTAAAACAAATATCAAGTGCCGCACAATCAATAAATAAGGCATTTGATAATGGAAATGCACAGGAATCATTAAAAACTATTGGTGCCCTAATAGTTACCGTTACTACGGCTCTCGCTGGATATAAAGGAAGTATTTTGGCTGTAAGTACCGCTAAACAAGTACATGCAACAGTTACAGCTATTGTTAACAAGCAGCGGACTGTTGAAGCGGCTAACTTGGTATTGACTAAAGGCATGTATGCCGTTGAAGCTGCAATGATTGCCAAAAACACATCTGCACGTGTTTTATTGACAAAAGCTCTCAAAGCCCAAACGATTGCACAATTAAAAAATGCAGCAGCGATGCTAACCAACCCTTATGTGCTGGCTGCCGCTGCATTTGCAACGCTCGGTTACGCAATATACCATGTGGTAACGGTTGAGACAGAAGCTGAAAAAGTACAGAGAAAATATAATGAAGCATGCAAAGCATATACCGAACAAGCTGATAATTTGAAAAAAAGTGCTACAGATTTACTTTCAACGATACGCGATGAGACTTCTGCAAATTATGAGAAAGTCATAGCATATAATAAGCTTCAAAGCATTATGCCAAATATTTTTAAGAATATGGATATTGAAAAACTTAAATTGATGGATATCCTTTCTTTAAATAAGATGATCGCAGAAGAAGTTCAGAGACGTGCACGAATTGGAGCACAAACCAAATTGATTATGGCTCAACGTAATTATGACTCAATTCAGGCTTTAATTGCTGAAGATTCAAAACGTGGAACTTATTCCGGACAATATGACATACAACTTGGCAGGGCTAAAATAGAAGTTGATGCAGCTCAAAAGGTTGTAGATAATATTGCAAAGATTCAAAAACAAGCGAAAGAAGAAGATGAAAAAGAAAAGGAAAAGTCGGAGATTCAAAATAAAGCCTTTTGGACCAAGCAAAAAGATGATGCAACGAAAGCACTAGATTCAATAGCTTCGGCTCAAAAGAAATTGATGGATGCTGGAAATTTCAAAGGGATTGATGCTACTGTCGTTACTGCCTACAAAGAAAACATCAAAAAGCTAAAAGAAGCAGAGAAAGAGTTAAAAGTTTATGATTCATTTTCCAAGCAAGATGATAAGGCACAAAAATTACGTGAAGAACAAGAAAAATATAAACTCCTGTTAGAGAAACAGAAGTTTGACCAGGAACGAATGAAAGAAGATTCAGCAAATGAACTTGAACAGATTGAAATCAATAAACTTAAAGAAAGCAGTGAAAAGGTTCTAAGGCAAAGAGCACTCAATCATCGGCTAGAATTACAGGCTATTAAGCGCGAAACCGAGGATAAGAAACGGAAAGTAATAGAAGATGCACGAGCTGCTTTTGAAATCAATCCTCAAAATAAAAAGAAGGTTTTTAATGCAGATGTTTTCATCAATTCAGAATCTACGAAAAAACTGTTTGCTTCATTCGATAATATAGCAAAAGAAGCTACAATCGCTACCAATACAAAGTTTGATCGCGGAGATGATTTATCTGACCTGTTGAATCAGTATCAGGATTATACAGACCAGCGTCTTGCGATTGAACGAAAATTTAATGAGGATATTGCAACGTTACAGGAACAGCGTAAACAAGCTACGAAGAATGGAGATACAAATCAGGTAGAACAGATAGACCGTTCCATTGCTCAAGCAACGAAAAATAAGGGAATGGAGTTAATGAAACTGGACTACGATAAGTTGAAAGAATCCCCAGAATATGTTCGCGCCTTCGAAAACTTGAAAGAAACTTCTTCCGAAACTCTTAATTCCCTTTTAACGCAATTAGAGAATGCAAAGAGTACAGCGGCACAAGTTCTATCTCCTGATCAACTTCGCGAATATACGAGTACAATTCAATCCATCATGGACGAATTGGATTCCCGTAATCCGTTTCAGTCATTATCTGATAAGAAGAAAGAACTAGCGGAAGCTGAAGAAGAGCTAGCCAATGCGCAAATCGAGTTAGAAAATGCTCGGATAAAAGCCGAGGCTGTGAAAGGAGGTGCTAAATTTGAGAATGGGATCAAATCCTCTAAATACAATCCGGAAACAGGTAAAATAGAATCGACTAAAGCCTATTTATCCGAAGCGCAGGCCTTGGAGCAAGTTAAAAAGAAAACTGAAAACTACAACGCAGCAAAAGATAAGGTTGTCAAGAAAGACAACCAAGTTAAAAAGGCAGAGAAAGAAGTCAGAGCACAGATATCAGAACTAGCGGACACAATAGATGAACTTGGAAAAACGATCGGTGGACCTGCTGGAGAAATTATCTCTTTGATTGGTAATATCGGAGCATTTACAATGACTGCTATGTCTGGCGTTGAATCAGCAGCAAATACATCAGCGAACGCTATTAGTACAGTTGAAAAAGCGTCTGTTATTCTTGCGATCATTGGTGCAGCAATGCAGGTAGCAATGAAAATCTTTGATTTGTTCGGAAAAGACGATACAACGGAGAAATACGAGAAAGCGAAAGAAACGTATGAGTCTTATATCAGTATTCTTGATAGAGTAATCGAAAAGCAACTGGAATTAGCTGAAACTCTTACAGGAGATAATGCCAATGCAGCCTATGAAAAAGCGCTTAAAATGGTAAAATTGCAAAGTGAAAATGCTAGGGTTTTAGGACAACAGTATCTAAATTCTGGTGCTTCTGGAAAATCACACTCGAAGGGATATAGTGAAGTTGAAGATATGTCCTGGGAAGGTTGGAAACAAGCAGCGGACACACTAGGAATGTCTATTGATGATTTCAAAAAGAAAATGGGCGGACGTATGACCGGTCTATTTGATTTGACAGATGATCAACTTGCAAAGCTTCAGGAGAATGCAGGCATATTTTGGTCACAACTAGATTCCGATACACAAAAATTTGCCGATCAAATAGCAAATGGTGTCGCAAAGGTTGCGGAAGTATTAGAACAACAAATTGCTGATACGACTCTTATTGATTACAGTTCTCTCCGCTCTGACTTCCAAGACTTGCTTACTGATATGGACGCCGATAGTGCTGATTTTGCAGACAACTTCGAAGAATATATGAGAAATGCCATTCTTAATTCCATGCTTAAGGAGGATTATATGGACCGGTTGATTGAATGGAGGGAAAAGCTATATAATGCAATGGATGATGGTATGACCGAGGATGAATATAATGCATTGAAAGCCGAAGGCCAACAGATTGCCAATGAAATGAAAGCTAAACGCGATGCATTATCAGAAATATATGGTTTTGGCAAAGATGATGATGAAGAACGTGAGGCATCAAAGAAAGGATTTGCTTCTATGTCGCAAGACTCTGCAGATAAGCTAGACGGTAGTTTTGCTGTTATGATCTCTCATACATATTCAATTAATGAAGGTGTAAAGCATCTCCAGTCTAATTCGGATAAAATAGCGGAAAAACTCGCATATCTTTCAAATTTGGATAAATATATGGGAGAAATAATGAAATACAATGATATTGTTATCACTTATCTATCTGATATAAGCAGCCATACAGCACGGCTTGAAGCGATTGAAAAAGCCATAGAGTCTATAAAACTGGGTATTGATACATTAAACACAAAAGGCATAATACTGAAGCGATGAAAGGACAATTACTAATAGATGAATTAGATATGTATACCAAACACGGTATTTCAATTATAAAGGGGAGCTACAATAATCTTGTTGCCTTCCCTACTTTGAAAGATCCGGAGAAAAACGACTGGCCGGAGGAAGACGGACAAGAATTTGATCTTTCTGTGGTTGCCCTAGACACAAGCGAAATTAGTATAGAATTTGGCTTTAGAGATGACTTGGGATTTGGTGGATTAATAGCGCTCCTTTCCGATATGGGATACCATAATTTCCGTTTTCCGATTCTTGGTAAAACATATCGTTTACGTTTGTTATCACAGAATAGCTATACAATTTATCCTAGACTTGAAATAGCGAAGATAGTTTTTGCAAACGATTTTCCTCATGAAGTAAATTATGAATATCAGGACCCTGTTAATTCTATCGCTATGCCAAAGGGTTATGAAATAGACAATAAAGATTTGTCCGATTATGGCGTAATAGTTCTTCCAGGTAGTAATGCCGAGATATTGAAAACTCCGGCAGTAAAAAAGAACCTATTGCAGAATTTCAAACGTCAAGATGGAGCAATCTATGACGGTGAAGTTGTGAAATTCCAAACCAAAGAAGTATCTCTCAAATGCCTGATGCGGGCCGGGACGATTGAAGCGTTCTGGCGTAATCGCAATGCCCTACTCTATGATCTCACAAAACTGTCTGCTAAGGTCGATGATGAAGGATATGAGTATTCTGATGCTGAACGTATATTTTATTGTGATGAGTGGAGTGAAAGCTATCCTTGCTATTATAAGAGTTGCCAGACAAACAATTTTCTTCTTAATAATGGGGTATGGTGGGAATTTACCTTGAAACTTGTATTTACTAGTTTCCGGATTGGAGAAACAGACTTCCTGCTTGCATCCGAAGCAGGAGAATTTATCATAACAGAAGATGGAATATTTTATATTGACTTAAAAAATTATGCCAATTAAAAAGAAAAAAATCAGCGAATTAACGCTTGCTGATAGCATGGTAGGATTGTACACTATTGGCGTTAAAATGGTGAATGGCGTACAAACAAGTGTAAAAGTTAGTCTTGAATTCATAAAGAAAGCCTATGATGACGTAGTTGCAGCAACAAAGAAGGCCAATGACGCAGCAAAGGCGGCCGATGATTCCCGAACCCAAATAGAAGCGAATGAAGATACTCGACAACGCAATGAAGCTACTCGTATCGATGCTGAAAGAAATCGTTCAAATGAAGAACAAGCCCGGTCAGCTGCAGAATCAGTACGTATCATAAATGAGAATACCCGTAAAGCAGAGGAAGCAGCTCGTGCGACCGCTGAAGGGCAACGTGTATCTGCAGAACTTAGCCGCGTTGAAACAGAAAATAAACGAGTGTCAGATGAACAAACACGTAAAAGTAATGAAGATGCACGTAAGACCGCTGAAACAGGACGTTCTTCTGCAGAATCGGAACGTGTGAAGGAAGAAGACAAACGAAAAGCGGCTGAAACAACACGTTCTACAGCTGAAACAGATCGCGTAACAGCCGAAGATGAACGAAAAGAAGCCGAATCCACGAGAGAAACGAATGAAACTGCACGTGTGATAGCCGAAGATAATCGCGTTACTGTCGAATCTGAACGCGTATCTGCTGAAACAGACCGTAAATCAGCGGAGACAGCCCGAGTATCAGAAGAAAACAAAAGAAAGTCCGCTGAAACAGAACGTAAATCAGCGGAGACAGCCCGGGTATCCGAAGAAAATAAAAGAAAGCAAAATGAAGATACCCGCAAAGCTGCAGAAGATACTCGTTCCTCAAATGAGACTAGGCGTGTCTCTGCTGAAACAGAACGTGCAGAAGCCGAATCCCAACGTAAGTCAGAGTATAGCGGTATTATACAAGAAATGACATCTGCTACAGGAGATGCTACCGCACAACTAGAACTTGTAAAAAAAGCTACGAATGATGCAAATGCTGCCAAAAACGCATCAGTTGAACAGACTGCTCTTGCAAAGAAAGCTACTAATGACGCTAACGCAGCAATTATAAGTATTAATGCTGCCAAAGAAGAAACCCAACAAGCAACAGAAGAGGCTAACGCTGCCAAAGTTGCATCGGAAGCCCAAACAGCTTTAGCGAAAAAAGCTACTGATGATGCTAATACAGCCAAAAACGCATCAGTAGCGCAAACAGCTCTTGCTAAAGCTGCCACAGATAGCGCAAATGCGGCAGCACAGGCCGCCAATAACGCAGTTTCTGGAGTTGATGCTAAAGTAAAAGCTGCAGTGGATGCACTTGTAGCTGGATCACCGGAAGCCCTCGACACGCTTATTGAATTGGCTAATGCCCTTAATAATGATCCGAACTTCGCCGCTACCATGGCAACAGAGTTAGGGAAGAAAATCAACGTTTCCGATATTGTCAACAACCTAACAAGTGGTGGTACTGGCAAGGTCCTTTCTGCCGAACAAGGGAAGGTTTTGAAAGCAGCTTTGGATACACATAACCATGCAGGAATATACGAACCTGTATTCTCAAAAAATACAGCTTTCAATAAGAACTTTGGCACAACTTCCGGAACTGTTTGCCAAGGAAATGATAGTCGACTAAGTGACGCACGTACACCTAAAGCGCATACTCATAAGAAGTCTGAAATAAGTGATTTTCCAACTTCTATGCCAGCAAGCGATGTGCCTGCATGGGCGAAAGCTGCAAGTAAACCATCTTATACAGCTTCCGAGGTTGGTGCGTCCCCGTCGAATCATACTCATACAGGGGTCTATCAGCCAGCAGGAAGTTATGCAGCGAGTTCGCATAAACACGAAGCAACGGATATTACTCCGGATAGTACTCACCGCTTTGTTACTGATGCAGAAAAAAGCACTTGGAATGGTAAAGCTGCAGGTAATCATAACCACGATTCAGCATATCAACCTAAAGGTAATTATGCACTGTCTTCACATAAGCATACAGCAACAGATGTGACCGAGGATGCTACACACCGATTTGTAACAGATTCTGATAAAACAAATTGGAATGGAAAAGCGGCAGGAAACCATAACCATTCAGGAGTATATCAACCGGTTGGTAATTATGCACCTGCTTCGCATAAGCATGCAGCGTCAGAAATAAATGAAGATGCCACACACAGGTTTATGACGGACGAGGAACGGGAAAAACTGGACGGAATAGCGGCAGGAGCTAATAATTACTCTCATCCGGCTTCTCATCCTGCATCAATGATTGAAGAAAGCACGTCAAGAAAGTTTATGACCCAAGACGAAAAAATGCTACTAAGTTCTCTCGGGACGAACGCCGCATTGAAAGATTTTTCCAATGTAACAACAAAAAGCCTATCCCAGAACGGATATTATAAGCTACCGGATGGGTTATTGATTCAGTGGGGAACTGGAGGAAATGGCGTAAATCAAATAGTTTACTTTCCTACTAGTTTTTATAATACCTCATATGTTGTAGTAACTACTGCTATTTCTTCTGTTATGAATTCGATAGTAAAAATGATAAATGGGAAAAATATATCTTATTTCAAAGTCTATTCGGTAGGTCCAACAATTGAAGCTGGGGAGATATTCGGATGGATCGCAATAGGAAGATGGAAGTAGAAAATATTATAACATCAATTTGATTATGAATTGTTTTAGTAGAAAAATAGTATTGATTTTTGCCACAATTATTTGGCAAAGTTCTCTCGGGACTACGTATGCTTTAGCTGATCTATCGAACGCAATGAGCGTAAACCTATCCTTGAACGGTTATGCAAAATTCAATAATGGATTACTTGTACAATGGGGCAGAGTTGGAGGTTCATCTACAGCTTCGTATAGTGTGACTATGCCTACATCTTTTTATAATACTGAATATAAAATATTTGCAACTGTATATAAGCCTAGTAGTGACTCCGCCGTATATTCATCATCTCCTTTGGAACAGTTAGTAGATTTTATTTGAATAGAAATTATGCAAGTGGGGGTACTACTGGATTATCACAAGAATCATGGGACTGGTTTGCGATCGGGCGTTGGAAATAACTAAAAAACAAATATTATGAAGTATTGGAAAAATGGATTCTACGATGAACCGGTAGACGGTTCAGTAGAAATAACGGATGAGCATTACAATCAGCTATTAGATGGGCAGTCTAACGGTTTACTGATAGTTGAAAGTAAGAATGGATACCCGATTTTGGTAGAATATGAGTACGACATCGAAGAAGTGCGAAAAATGAAAATATCTGAAATACAGATATTTGACAAATCGACCGATGTCAATTCTTTTGAAATTGAAGGGGAAAGTATGTGGTTAGATAAATCCACACGTGTTGGATTATTTAACTCAATTTCGATTGAGAAAAATGCTGGTAAATCAGATACCGTGTTGTGGTATGATGCTATAAAGTATATCATTCCAATTTCTGACGCTTTATCAATGCTGAATGAGATTGAAATGTATGCATTGAACTGCTACAATGTAACACAATCGCACATCGCAGCAGTCAAATCATTGCAGACTATTGAGGAAATCGAAAACTACGATTATACGATAGGTTATCCGGCAAAGTTGAGCTTTCCGGGATAACCAGTTTTGAAGTTGTATGCTTCAATTTCTTCTTTTGTTTCTAATTGATTGATAGCGTTGATATGCCTTTGTGTTGTGTCATAGCACACAAGGGCATATAATTCTAGTTGTTGCAGCATATTAACGGCCTTCTCGATAGAGAGAATAAACTGCGTATCACCTAGCCAAATACTTGTTTCAGATCGTCCAGTTTCTCTTTCAATACTAATTGAGTTCATAAGCCCTACACGAGTATTCTTATTCAGCCATCCAAATACTCCGTTTATACTGAATTGATTCACTGCTTCAGATGAATCGAACAATCGTAATTCATCAAGTTTTTGCGCTCTGGTTTCTTCGATAGTAGCCTCGTGCACAACTAAAATAGGATATCCTTTTTTGCTTTCAGTTATTATCAAGCCGGTAGATTGACCAGCCAGTAACTCTTGATAATATTCATCCGTAATTTCTACCGAACCGTCTACCGGTTCGTCATAAAATCCATTTTTCCAATACTTCATGATATTTGTTTTTAAATTATTTCCATTTACCTATTGCAAACCAAGTAAACTGCCAACCTGTCCAAGCTATTTCTCCTCCGCTTGCTATATACCTTGTACCTACTTTAAATGAAGAAACTGTTTTAGTATATATTGTTGGAGCATACACTATAATCTCTGTTGTATTAGCTGATACTCCCGTTAGTTGTACGATATAATTCGTATCATAGAAACTTGTAGGTAGATATAATGAGGAGAATCCTACAGCTCCAGCCTTTACTCCCCACTGGATTAATAGACCATTATTGAACTTAATATATGAATTTTGTCCGAAACTTTGACCAGATGATTGAATTGCATTAGTTCCGAGAGAACTTTGCCAAATAATTACGGCAAAAATCAGTACTATATTTCTACTAAAATTAATAGTCCTTATTTTCATGTTACAATAATTTATTTCCATCTGCCAATTGCTACCCAATCAAAATTACGAATAGAACTACCAATAGTTATTGTAGTTGTAGCATTTACATATTTTCTCATTACAGACACGAAAGTAACTGTTTTATTATAAGGTAAAGCAGTATATAATGCTTGATCGCTAGATACTGTTTCCATTGTTGTTATAAAACGATAGGTCGTATCATAAAATGAAAGAGGAAAATATATAGTTGCACTTCCCGCTGATGAATTAGTTAAATATCCCCATTGAACCAGTAGTCCATCTTCGTATTTACGATAGCCATTTTGTCCAAGATTTTGCGCACTAATTTGCGCAGATTTTGTTCCGAGAGAACTTTGCCAAATTACAAGCAATAAAAGTAATACCAATTTTCTACTAAATCTATCCATAATCAAATTTATGTTATAATATTTCTATTTCCAACGACCTATAGCTATCCAAAAGAATTTCCAAGAAGTAGGATATACTACATTACCACTTGTATATGTCATACCGCCTTTGAAATAAGTAGTAGCTTTAGTGTTAATATAAGGGCATAAAACGACGGATTCAGCAGTAACGGCATATTCTGCACACATTGATATTGAATAGTAAGTGTTTAAAAAAGACGTAGAAAAAAAATAATTAGTAGCCCCTGAATACCCACCACCATATCCCCACTGAATCAATAGACCATCTGGTAGCTTATAATATCCATTTTGTCCGAGGTCCTTTGTCGTAACATTGGAAAAATCTTTTAACGCACAATTTGTCCCGAGAGAACTTAGGTGAATTAAACTACATTTTGAGTGATTTCTTTTAAATATTTTTCATTTGGATTTATTTCGTGACAATGCAGTTGATGTTGTGTGTAATATATTATTTTATCAATGATTCGTCTATCATTTCCTTACTTTTATGCCTATTATTCAATACATTTCTATTTGACATTTATATTTTAGGATATAATTCTAAGGACATGGTAACTTTATATAATGATGATAAGGAAATAAAAATCGAAGTAAAGGATGAAAGCTACTCTTATGAAGCTATCATGGAGGAGTGCTCATTAACTTTATATTTCGATTATCCCGGATATCTTGAAATTCCGGTTGGTTCCTGGTGTGACTTCTACGGGAAGCGTTATTCTTTGAAGAGGGATAGCAATTTCAAGAAGAACGGTGAACGTAACTTCGAATATACTCTGATTCTGGAAACTGGGGAGGCTGATGCTATGCTGTGGAAAGTACGTCATACCGTTGACAGAAGTATTAAATTCTCATATACAGCCAAGCCACATGAACACCTACGTCTACTCGTTGAAAACCTGAACCGTCGGAGTACCGGTTGGAAAGTCGGTGATTGCATTGAAGGAACGGAAAAAGTAATCAACTACAATCACACCTATATTCTTGATGCTTTCAATCAACTTGCAGAACTATATGAAACAGAATGGCAGATCATTGAAGAAACGGTTGAAGGAAAACAAATTAAGACTATCCATCTGCGTAAAGTTGAGTATAACAAGGAGAACCCTTTGAAACTGTCGTATGGTAAAGGCCACGGCTTCAAGGTCGGTGTTGGTAGGACTTCTGGGGATATACCACCCGAAATAATTTTGGTAGAAACTACAGATCGCAATATTGATTATTCTACATACGGATCTAAATACCTGTTACTTCCAAAGAATAAGACTCTTGTTTACGAAGGGAGAACGTATAAGACAGATGCGGATGGAACTTGTGTCATGCGTGCTGATAAAGAACTTACAACAGCAAAGGAAGATAGTCTGGACTGTACAGCTATTTATCCTTCCCGTGTTGGTACTGTTAGTTCTGTTATTGAAGTGAACAAGGAGAATAACTTCTTTGACTTTGTAGATAAAGACATTCCTGAAGAGTTGAATTTCGAAGATTGTCTCATAGCAGGAGAAACAATGACGGTTATTTTCCAGACTGGTATGCTTACAGGCAAGGAGTTCGAAGTAAAGTATATCCATGAAGCGAAAGACAAGAAAGAGGCACGTCGATTTGAAATTGTTCCGCAGGAAATTGATGGTATTACTATGCCAGAGCCGGAAGTCTGGCGACCGAAGGTTGGTGATACATACGCAGTGTTCGGAATGCAATTGCCGAAGGCTTATATCTGTAACGATAGCACACAAACGGGTGCGAGCTGGGAAGCTTTCAAGGAAGCTGCTAAATACCTCTATGAACATGAAGATAAAGCATTCATATTTACCGGGACATTGGACGGTATTTGGGCTAAAAAACGCTGGTTGGAGATAGGCGGAAAGATTGTGCTAGGTGGATATGTAAACTTCTCTGATACACAGTTTCATCCGGAAGGTTCTCTTATCCGGATGATTGGAATCAAACGTTTTGTGAATAATCCGTATTCACCCGAAATTGAATTGTCTAACGAACCGATAGGTACGTCTGTGTCAAGTGATCTGAACAAGATAGAAACTAACGAGGTGACAGTTATTGAGAAGCATAAGGACGCTTTACAATTCACTAAACGTCGTTTCCGTGACGCAAAGGAAACGATGTCTATGCTTGAAGATGCACTGTTGAACTTCTCCGGCTCCGTCAATCCGATAACCGTTTCAACCATGCAACTGCTTGTCGGAGACGAAAGCTTGCAATTTCGTTTTGTCAATTCAAAAACGAATCCGGTTCAGGTATCTCATAATATTACTTTCAATACAAGTACAAAGATACTGAACGCTCCGGCAGGAATCCTTCAGCATTTGACACTCGGTATTAGTTCTCTTTCTTCTTCTCATAAGGCAGATGAATACAAGTACTGGGACATGGCTAACTATGATTCTCCGGTACTCATTGACCCGGACAAAAAGTATTATCTATATGCTAAAGTTGGCAAGGAGAATCAAGCCGGAACATTCCTCTTGAGTGAAACAGCTATTAAAATGGAACAGATAGCTGGATATTATCATTTACTCACCGGAGTGCTTAACAGCGAGTATGAAGGTAGTAGAAGTTTTGTTCAGCTATACGGATTTACTGAAATTCTGCCGGGCCGCGTAACAACAGAAAGAATCCTTTCTCCGGATGGTGATACATATTTCGATCTAGTAAAAAGTGAGATCGGCGGTAACATTCAAATAAAAGCAGGTTCTTCCGGATTGGAAAATCTGTCTGAATGGGAAGCTGCTCATCAGGAAATAAAGGATGCAGCTAAAGCGGCCAAGGATACTGCTGATTCAGTGGAAGGACTTCATAATTATGTAGATGGAGCCTTCGCTGACGGAATTATAGACGAAGCAGAAGCAAAAACTATTGAAAAGTATATCAATACTGTCAACAATACCAAACAAGCTATCGAAGCAACTTACAATAAACTCTACACAAATGTTTATTTATCCGGTCCTGCAAAGATTGGTTTGCTCAATGCTAAAGTTAGCTTAATGGGGAGTATTGAAAGCCTGATTAATACTATCAATGCCGCAATTTTCGACGGATTTACAACATCTGAAGAAAAGAAAGACGTGGATAATAAATTCACTCTTTTCAATTCTGCCTATGCTGATTTTAATACTGCTGTTGAAGCCGCTAATAAGGCTATACAGGACAAGCTAAAGGATTATTCGGATGAAGCACTGAAACAGGCAATGCAGGCTTTAGAGGATGCTGCGGATGCTGCTAAGGCTGCGCAGGATGCTGCAACATCAGTTGAAGGCTTGCATGACTATGTAGATGGCGCATTTGCGGATGGCATTATAGACGAGGCGGAAGCTAAAGCGATTGAGAAATACTTAAATACAGTCGGAAATACGAAATCTGCTGTTGAAGCTACATATAGCAAACTATATGTGAACGCTTATCTGGAAGGCTCTGCTAAAACAGATTTACTTAATGCCAAGGTTTCTTTGTCAGGTGCAATTGACAATCTTATTGCTGCAATAAATACAGCTATTGCAGATGGACAAACGACTATTGAGGAAAAAAAGAATGTAGATGATAAGTTTACTCTATTCAACTCTGCTTTAGCTAGTTTCAATACAGCCGTTGAAGGAGCAAACAAAGCCATACAAGACAAACTGAAAAGCTATTCAGATGAATGTACAGCTGATCTGAAAGTGCTCAATACTCAAATCTCCGCACAAGTAACTCGAGTTGACAGCCTGACGCAGCGGATAGATACTGCCGGGTGGATAACGACTTCCGACGGTAATAAGATATATGCTTCTAAAGAACTGGAAAACGGTAATACGCTTATATCTTATATCAACCAGGCGGCCGGAGAGACTACGATTCACTCATCTAAAATTAATTTGGAAGGTGCTGTTACAATCACCGCACTGCATAGTGATCTGCAGACAATGATTAACTCCAAGATTGATCGAGACGGATTGGGTAAATTGGCATTTGAGGATGCAGTTGAATATGCAAAACTTGGTACTACCATTGTTGTAGGTGGATATTTGAATACTGACTATATCCGTGTGAAACGTATTGATGCGGACGGCGCAAAGGTTGGAGGATTCACTATTGATAACGGTCGGTTAGTCTGGAAAGCGGGTGATTATTTCGGGGATATTTCCCGCAGTCTGAAATTGGGATATAGTACCACCTCGAAAGAAGGTGTAGTGCATGTTACTTTCAATCCAGCCACGGATGGTAATTTCGGTATTTCCGCTATTGGGGCTGGTTTTGGAGGAAGTGCTGCTATTTATGGTTCTACCAATCTTAAGACTCCTAAATATCCCGATAATTACATTTATGCGGGTTTCTTCGATGGCAACGTAAGGGTACTAGGAGATGTAACGGCAAATGGATTCTTTCCGAGTGATGGCAATGGGAGTTATTGGTCTGTTATTTCAGATAGCACAATTACACTTTTAGATCCTTCTACACGAGGAAAGACTTTGCATATAGTAAAAGGGTTAATCGTTGAAATAAAATAAAAATTATGAAAGTAAATCTAAACAGAAACTTACTCGACTTTAGAGGTCGGGAGTTTGTCGAATTGGTGAATGGTAAGGAAAGTAAGAAATCTCTTCGTGATTTGGTGGCAGAGGCATTATTTGCAGCAGGCTCTAATCCACAGAAGAATATGGAAACTTCCAAGAAATTACGAGCATATAAAATGCTACAACAGATTATTAACAATCGTGGAGTACTTGATATTGAAACGGAAGATGCTGCTCTATTAAAAGAAATTTGTGGAGAGTATCTTACTGCAGGTACGTATGGACAAATTTATGATTTAATAGAAGGAGGAAACAAGGAATGAACATCACAGCAACTAACAGTACTGCCACAACTAAGGTTACGGACGCTATCAGGATTAAGTACAGAATGTCAACTCGTGGTACCGAAGCGGTGAAAGATATTACTGCCGAAATCATTAAGGATGAAACGACTGTCGGATTCTTCAATGCATCGCGAAATGGAGTAACCGGATTCTCGCTACATGAGGATCATGGGCTAACCTTTGGCGAAGTGAAACAAGTATTTCAGACAGCTATTGATGATTGTAGCGAGGTATTAAAATAAAGTATTAATATTTTAGATAAAACTGATATGGATTATTTCAAAAACTTACTTATTGGATTGGTTACCGGCATAGCTGCTTATCTCAATCCTATTTCTGGGGAGATCAAAAGTCTTATTGCTGTATTTGCCCTCAATTTCATTTGCGGGCTACTTACTGCACTCCTTATCAATCATGAGAGTTTTTCTTTTAAAAAGGCTTGGAGGTGTATCGTAGAAGCAACTATTTTCTTTGCCTTGGTTAGCTGCATCTACTTTATTGGTGAACACAAAGGAAATCCGGAAGGTGCGCTACAATGTGTTTCATTTATTACGTATAGCGTTTTCTATTTCTACGGGGTGAACATTCTAAGGAATATCAAAGAAATTCTACCCAACTCTAGCAATGGCCATAAGGTAGTAGCTTTCTTGCACTATGTATTAAGTGTTGAGTTTATAAAGAACATCCCCTATTTAACGAACTACTTACAAAAAGGAGACGCAAAATGAAAACTATTGATGCAATTATCATCCATTGTTCGGCCACGCGTGCCGGACAGGATTTACGAGCCAAAGATATTGACCGGATGCACCGGGCTCGGGGATTCAATCAAATCGGTTATAACTTCATTATTGACCTTGACGGAATGGTTGAGAATGGGCGACCGTTAAGCATTGACGGAGCGCATTGTAATACCAAAGGATTTTCAAAGTCTTCGTATAATAAGCATAGTGTTGGCATCTGTTATATCGGAGGCTTGGACGCATCTGGAAAACCTGCAGATACACGTACTCCAGCTCAAAGGACAGCACTACGCGAATTGGTCGCGAAGCTCTGTAAGGAATATCCTATAATTGAAGTGCTCGGACATCGTGATACTTCGCCGGATCTAGACGGCAGCGGAGAGGTAGAGTCTAGGGAATATATCAAGGCTTGTCCCTGCTTTGATGTCAGGAGTGAATTTTCTAATTTTCTTCGTAATACAGTAGTTCGGCCATGAAAACGTTTTCTTGGACATTAGTCGTATTATTGGCTATTGCTTGTGTAGTAGCCTGGTTCCGTCCACCTGATCCTCTCCCGACACAAATAAGAACTAAGACGAATATAAGGACGGTTGTCAAAGTTGATACATTGCTTATTTCTTCACCTATGGCTCCTTTGTTGTTTATACAGTTAAAAGATACGATACACATAGGTGATACAGTAGTCAATCGTGAACAAACTTGCTATAAGGATAGTCTTTACCAAGCATGGGTCTCTGGTTACCACCCAAGACTTGACAGTATAGAAGTGTATCCGCGAACTGTGTTTCAGGAAGTGACAAATGATATTTATCATACTATTGTTCCAAAGAGGAAGCGTTGGGGACTTGGGTTACAAGCCGGATACAGTTATCCCAATGGTTTATATCTTGGTGTAGGGATTAGTTATAACTTATTTATGTGGTAATATGAAAAGAAAAAGGGTGGCTAATAAACCACCCTTTTCTTAAATAGATACATAGCATAACTCTCTTCCTAACTTATGAAGAGCATTCACTATTTTTTCGGCAGTTTCTTTACGAGGCTTTGAACGTCCACAGGCATAATGGCTAAGCTGTTTTTGATTTATCCCTGTTATATGCTCTAAAGCCGATCTTGTAAAGACTTTTTCATAGCAGCAAAGTAAACTTTCAATATTAAATTTATATTCCAGTTCATAATCCCCATTGAAGATAATAGGATAATCATCCCCTTCTTCTTGGGCACATGATACATAAAAATCAATACTTTCTTTCACTTGCAATTTCAAATCCTCAAAACTTCCAGTGACAGCAACTATCCAACCTTCTAATAACTCGCAAGCTGCAGAGTAACCTTTAGGAGTTTTTGCTACAGTAATGACAACTTTCTTCATATTGATAAAATTTACTAAAATTGTAGAGTCTGGCTAAAATTTAATTCCAGACTGCTTCTCTACACTGGCAAGTAGCATACCATCAATTACATCCGAAGGATTACCATTAATAGTAACTTTTCCTTTTTTTGTAGGATGTTTAAATTGTTTATGACTACCTACTTGGTGGGATTGTACCCAACCACTTTTTTTCAGCCTTTTTAATATAGCTGAAATTTTCATGTTTTTTCCCATTTTTTTCTCTGGGGTTTAAATCTCATTTTTAACAAGTAATGTGTAGAAGTTTACTTATCGTCAACAAATGCATTACAAAGATAGTAATATTACTACTACTACCAATAAAAGACGCTATAGAAAATAGCAATATTACTACTATTTAACATCTTGACTCTAATATTAGAGTGTTAATGTTGCCTACTACCATTTTTATCTAGAATTGAATACTCAATATTAGCATATTTCACAGCAGGTATATACCTTTGCCCCAAAAACAACATTATGGAACAAAACTACGATCACGATTCCGTGCAAGAGTTGCTAGCTTGGGCGAAAGAAACGCTTAGTAATAAATCATATCCTGATGGCAAATTTCAAATCAATAAAGCAACTACAGTACTAGACTGTGCTTCTTTTCTGTCATCAATGATACAAATGATATCAAGGAACTGGGAGAATCCTACATTCTATCCTACTATCGACCAGCTGCGGGAATTTAGGATGAAAATAACAGAGATGCATTAATTAATGCAATATATTTATAATACAAACAAGATATGGGAGAAAGACAAACCTTATTAAAATCAATTACAGAGGATATATACAGTGGTTCATTGATAAAATCTCCAAAGTTATCAATCTTTGAGATTGAATATTCTGGGCTAATAAATGAGGTGAAAAGAGTTTACTCAGCATTAGGAGGAACTTCTGAACAAATACCCATAAACTATGGTTCCTGGGATATTTCATTGAAAGATTTTTGTATTGAGCTTGACGAAGAAAGACATTTCAATCGATACCGACTTGAGACATTGGCTTCTTCTATCTACAATGATTTCCCTTTTTTTTCAGTTTCTAATTATAAAACATATTGTTTAACAAAGGAAGAACAATGTTTAAGAGCTGCAAGTTGGGGAAATAATTGGAAGACAAACTCTTCTGATAAAAATTTTGTTATTAGTGGAGATTATGGTGATTTATCAGAAAATGGCAGTTCTAGATGGAGACAAAGGGCTTTTTATGATTTCATAAAAGATCTGAATTCAGTTATAAGAAAAGTTCCAATATTACGTATTTCTATATATGATACTTATAATGGTAATACAGTGAATGAAATGCTAATTAAAAAGGACGTTCGTAATTTGAGAGCGTTTTTGAAAGATTTAAGGAAAAGTATTTAGATATAGGTGAGGTAGCTTATTCGGCTACCTCTTTATGCTCTTTGTAAAATGGTTGGGTCAGTTGAAATCTTCTTAATAAAATCTCTCTCTATTATATAAGCGTCCATTTTATTAGCATCAAACGGTTTAAGAAAAGAAGTAACATCCGCTTTCTGTAAGTCAGAATCCAGCCATTTTTCTTCGTCCTCTTTAGATAGGATAGCCGGCATCCGATGTTTTGAATTATGGATATAATCAGTCAAAGGGTTAGTATCAGTAGTTATAATAGAGAAAGTATCATATTTTTCTCCTGTCTCTTTGTCTAGCCAACGATCGTAAATACCTGCCATCGAAAAGATAGGTTCATCTTTCAGATATATGTAATAGGGAATCTTCTTTGCTCCCTCATGCCTCCATTCAAAATACCCG
>OLTD01000270.1_pt1 | contig 32342 bp, 16 predicted proteins | sample 1643231 | NCBI WGS metagenome assembly OLTD01 (sample SAMEA3136647, study PRJEB25190) | human gut metagenome | biome: human gut; feature: human-associated habitat; material: faeces | place: Austria | collected 2013
ATATAGCTAAATAACAGATAATGAAGAAACTTGTATTTTTATTTCTCTCTTTGTTAACCGCCGGAAGTCTGTTCCAGGCATGCGACAATTCGAAGACTTATGCAGAAATGCTGGAAGACGAGAAAAATGCGGTGAATAAGTTCATCAAAGATAATGATATTCGTGTCATTTCACTGGAAGAGTTCGAACGAGACACTGTTACGGCTTCAAAAGAAGCTGGGGATGGATATGACGAATATGTTGCTTTTTCCAATGGCGTATATATGCAGATCGTAGATCGTGGCGGGAAAGATGAAGATAAAAGTGAATTTGAGAATGCGGTAGACACTTTTGCTAATAATAATGTCATTTGTACTCGTTATGTAGAAAAGGATATGATGACAGGAGAGGTTACTTGCTTCAATGTACCTTTAGAAGAATGGATGGATGCTCCTGATTATTATAAGTTTCCATTAACATTCCGTTATGTACAAAACGCGTCTACTGTTTATGGGATCGTTTTATCCGGTAGTTTGGAATATGATTTATTATGGGTTAATCAAGGTTATGGAACTGCAATTCCATCCGGATGGTTGATTGCCTTACCTTATTTGCGTAATAATGCACATGTACGCCTGATTGTACCTTCTAAGATGGGGCATACAACTGCACAACAATATGTCAATCCTTATTTCTATGATATCTGGAAATTTGAGAAAGCAAAAAGCTAAAGCACTAACATTAGATAAATCTTTTAGTTAAAAACCTATGACTCTAATCAAATCTATCTCTGGAATCCGCGGAACCATCGGCGGAGGAGCGGGAGAAGGACTGAACCCGCTTGACATTGTAAAATTCACCTCGGCTTATGCTACTTTAATTCGTAAGACCTGCAAAGCGAAGAGCAACAAGATTGTTGTGGGACGCGATGCCCGTATCTCAGGTGAAATGGTAAAAAACGTAGTAGTCGGTACATTAATGGGAATGGGCTGGGATGTAGTAGATATTGATCTTGCTTCTACTCCGACCACAGAACTTGCTGTGACAATGGAAGGTGCCTGTGGCGGTATCATCCTGACGGCTTCTCATAACCCGAAACAGTGGAATGCACTGAAGTTACTGAATGAACATGGTGAATTTCTGAATGCAGCCGAAGGCAACGAAGTACTTCGTATTGCTGAAGCAGAAGAATTTGACTATGCCGACGTAGATCACTTGGGTTCTTACCGCAAAGACCTGACTTATAATCAGAAACATATCGACAGTGTATTGGCTCTCGACTTGGTAGATGTAGAAGCTATCAAAAAAGCTGATTTCCGGGTGGCTATTGACTGTGTAAACTCGGTAGGCGGTATTATTCTTCCCGAACTTCTTGAACGTTTAGGTGTGAAACATGTAGAAAAACTCTACTGTGAACCTACCGGAAACTTCCAGCACAACCCCGAACCGCTTGAAAAGAACCTCGGTGACATCATGAACTTAATGAAAGGTGGAAAGGCCGATGTAGCTTTTGTTGTAGACCCCGATGTTGACCGTCTGGCAATGATCTGCGAGAATGGCGTAATGTACGGTGAAGAATATACATTGGTTACTGTTGCCGACTATGTACTGAAACATACCCCCGGTAACACTGTTTCTAATTTAAGCTCTACCCGTGCTTTGCGTGATGTAACTCGCAAGTATGGAATGGAATACAGCGCTTCTGCCGTAGGCGAAGTAAATGTGGTAACGAAGATGAAAGCAATCAATGCTGTTATCGGTGGTGAGGGAAATGGTGGAGTAATTTATCCTGCCAGTCACTACGGACGTGATGCATTGGTAGGCATCGCATTATTCCTTAGCCATCTGGCTCACGAAGGAAAGAAGGTTAGCGAGCTCCGTGCTACTTATCCTCCTTACTTCATTGCTAAAAACCGTGTAGACTTGACTCCGGAAATCGATGTAGATGCTATCCTTGCAAAAGTAAAGGAAATCTATAAGAACGAAGAAATCAACGATATCGACGGTGTGAAAATTGACTTTGCTGACAAATGGGTACATTTGCGCAAGAGTAATACAGAACCGATCATCCGTGTGTATAGTGAAGCTTCTACTATGGAAGCTGCCGAGGAAATCGGTCAGAAGATAATGGATGTGATTAATGAATTAGCAAAATAATATCCTGCAAAATAGGATTTTATTTATAACATTTGAGTCTCGTATATCATAAAGATAACTGAATAAGTTGTCTCATTGATATACGAGACTTTTTATTAGGATGATATCCACTGAATGATAATAGTTACTCTTCTCCTTGAGTATTAACAATAAAGTTTCTTTTGATTAAGTCTAAACTTCCTTTCGTCTAATAGTAAACTTCTCTTTTGTTATTTACAAACTTAAAATGAAAGCTTCATTTTTATAAATGCAAGCTTTGTTTTTAAAAACGGAACCTTTGTTTTTATAAATGAAGATTGCATTTATAGATTGGAAGGGATGAAAAGCAACTTTACTGTTAATAAAAAGAAAGTTTGGACTTAATCAAGAGCAACTTTTCTATTAATAGATTACATGAGAAGTAAGCAGTGTTGAGAGAGAAGTAATCAACAAAGCTTACTTCTCTGCGTCGTTAGCATAGATACACCACAAGAATATCAATTGGTATACAACTTTATAGGTCTTATATCAATGATAAACACATGGCTTAAATATGCATATTGATAAACGTACGGCATGAAAATAAAACTGATTGCATTATTTATAATGATGAGATCATTGAAAAATGGAAGAGGCAGACTCTTAGATTGTGTGAACTTAGTAGTGAAGTAATTGTTGAAAAATAGAGGTACTTGATAAAATAGAGTTGCATTTTCCGTATAAAAACGTATCTTTGTGTAAAGAGAATCAAAGACATCGATTATTAATGGCTATTTTTTTCGCACTGCGAAACAAAACATATAAGCGATTGCCTGATATTTAATAGATGATATTAATGATTAACACAATGAAAATGCGCTTGATTTTTCCTTTTGTTCTATTGATTTATTCATTGATCTGTCAGGCAGATGGCGGTAAAGATTCATATATCTTCCGGAAAGTAGATTATCAGCAAGGATTATCTAATAGCGCTGTGCTTTGTCTTTTTCAAGACAATACAGGGTTGATGTGGTTCGGTACTTACGATGGCGTCAATTGTTATGACGGCAGAAGCATGGAAGTTTTCCGTTCCGATTTTTCAGCTCCCAAGGCTTTGAGTAACAACGTAATCCATTCTATTCAGCAGGCGGATAATAATTGTTTGTGGATTTCTACCCATTTGGGGATCAATCGTCTTTCACAGGATTCACGGCAAGTTGTCGGATATTATGACTTTACAGATGATTATTATCTACATTCCAATTCTAAAGGAAACACATGGGTGGTGAGTCATGGTGGAATTTTCTACTATAATACATCTTATAAACGATTTGTACAGATTAAGAATCTGAAAGTACCCGTAGAGGATATGGATAAACGGGCGTTCGTCACGGATGATGGTGTTTTGTGGATTTTCACTCAACAAACAGGGGAGCTGTTACAGGTTTCGCAGGATGCTTTTGATTGTGACACATTATCAATTCATTCAACTGTTTTATCTACTAATTTTCATGCGAAACCTATTGAAGATGTCTTTTATCAGAATGGCGTTCTTTGTTTCATCGATAGTGAGCATGATCTTTATGTTTATGATATTTCCCGACAATCTAAAATTTATATTCGTAACCTTTCTTCATTAGTGCAGAAGAATGGAACTATTGCAGGAATAGCCCTTTTCTATGAAGATATTATTATTGGTTTTCGAACGAATGGGTTAGTCCGTCTCCGTACTTCACAAAAATATAAAGAAGAAGTGGTCGACCGGAATGTGCGTATATATAGTATTTATCGAGATCCTCATCAGAATGTCTTATGGGTTGCTTCGGACGGACAAGGAACGATTATGTATGCTAAGAAATATTCTATTGCCACCAATTTGATGCTCAATCAACTGTCATCTAACTTAAGCAGGCAGGTACGTTCTGTTATGACAGACAATAGTGGTGGGCTATGGTTCGGGACGAAGGGTGATGGACTGTTGCATATACCGGATTATCGTGAGAATGAGGAGGCTTCTGCCGTTACAGTTTACTCTCCTGAAGGTAAGCAAAATGTTGTGTCTTATATACGATGGAATAAAGAATTTCCTGTTTATAAATTGGTTCAAAGCCGTTATATGGATGGCTTTTGGATAGGATCTGGAGATCCGGGACTATTTTACTATTCTTTTGAAGACAAAGCTTTGCATTCTGTGGAGAATCTGCCGGCACAACCCACCGAGATACATGGCATTTATGAGGAAAATGATAGTGTACTTTATGTGGTGACAGCCGGTTCCGGTTTTCATAAATTAATACTTGAGAAGCAGGCAGGTACCATTCGTTTCAAGTCGCAGAAAAGTTATCATTTTTTTCACGGTCAGCGAGAAATTACGATGTTCTATCCAATGCTGCCCGAAGGGGATTCTATTTTGTGGCTTGGCAGTCGGGAGAAAGGACTCGTACGGTTTGATAAGCGGACTGAAGAATATAAAGTGATTTCTTTGAAAGAAATGCTTCATAAGTCGGTAGACGATGTGCTTAGCCTGTATCGGACCAAAGAAGGGCTGTTATATGTAGGGACAACATCAGGGTTGGTATGTCTGAATTCTAATGGAAAACAGATGAAAGCTACTTATATCGGACGGGAGCAAGGTTTGCTCAATGATATGATTCATGGTGTACTTGAAGATGAGAACGGACTCTTATGGCTTGGTACGAATCGGGGGCTGATTAAATATAATCCGATAAATGGCTCATCACATGCCTACTTTTACAGTGCAGGTGTTCAAATCGGCGAGTTTAGCGATGATGCTTATTACATGTGCCCATATACACAGGAGCTTTTTTTCGGTGGGATTGACGGGTTGCTTTATTTGGATAAAGAGGTGCAGGCTGCTCCGGAATTTTATCCGGATATTTTGTTACGTAAGTTGACTGTTGGACATACGCAAGTGGTTCAGGGGGATGGAGATTACTATACAGACGATGGTAAGGCATTACAGTTGAAGGGGACGGAGGTTTCATTTGCACTTTCTTTTGTTGTTCCGGATTTTTTATCAGGAGAAGATATAGAATATTCTTACCAGTTGGAAGGATATGATAAGGATTGGACCTCTTTTAGTAGTATTAATGAAGCCTCATATACAGGAGTGCCGGCAGGTGATTATATCTTTAAGGTACGCTATAAGAGGGATGTATTTGATACGGAATATCGGCATTTTTCTATTCCGGTATATATCCTTTCTCCCTGGTATCGATCGGTGGCGGCTTATTTTGTTTATTTGGTCATTTTCTTGTTGTTGTTAGGGTACGTGATATATTTACTACGCAAAAACTACCTTCAGGAACGGATGATGAAAACACTGATGGGGACAGAAAGTTGCCGGAAATCCGAGACTGTATATACAAACCGTAGGATGCTTGAAGATTTTACTCTCATTTATAATTATTGTGACCAATTGCGTGCTGAGAATCTTTCTTATGAGCAATGTCTTGAGAAAGTGTCACTGATACGCGAAACTGTGATGAGCGCACTTCTTAATCCTGACGCTCTGTTTTTGGAAGAACTTAGACAATTCTTTCCGGATCGGTTTATTGTTTCTGCACGTATGAGTATACAGGGAGTTTCTCAAGAGGTGTTGCGTACGTTGGAAGAACAAGGGATTGATCATTCTTCTATATCGTCAATGATTCCGGAACACTTAACATTTCCAGTTTACAAGAATGCATTATACAGTATTCTTTATTGCTGCTATCTCCGGATTACTGAAATGAAGGGTACTCATGGCGTAATAGTAGAAATGTCAGAACAGGATGGTAAGATGCAGCTACATTTTTCTTCTAAAGATGCTACTGCGAAAGCGTTGTATGAATATCTTTCAGATAAAGCTTCTTCAGTGACGGAGAAAGATTCCGATCATGTGTTTGTTGTGCATTTACTTTTAGGTTTTGTACGGTCAGCTTTGGAACGTATTCATGCCGTTCTTCGTTATGATGATGATGAGAGTGGTAGTCGGTTGACGATTATCTTTGAACCGGCGGTCTTGACAGTAGCAGGTGAACAAGGGAAAAAAACTGTGCTTTTGTTGGAAGACAGAGATGAAATGACTTGGTTGATTAGTAATTTCCTGGCTGATGAATACGTGGTTCATCAAGTAAAGAGTGTGCAGCTTGCTTTTGACGAAATTCGTCGGTCGGCTCCGGCTCTATTATTAGTGGATATGACAATGTATGCCAATGCTGAAAGTACTTTTATGGAGTATGTTAGCCGGAATCGTACTCTGCTTTCAAAGACAGCTTTTATTCCATTGTTAACCTGGAAAGTTGGTTCGGCCATTCAGCGGGAACTGATCTTGTGGTCTGATTCTTATATTGTACTTCCTTATGATATATTATTCTTGCGGGAAGTTGTCCATAATGCTATTTATGGAAAGCGGGAAGCGAAGCAGATATATATGGAGGAACTGGGAGATTTGGCGGGACAGATTGTCTGTACAACTACCGAACAAGCTGATTTTATTCGTAAATTGTTAAAGGTGATTGAAGAAAACCTGGACAAGGAAGAACTGGGCTCAACGTTGATCGCTGATCGTATGGCAATGAGTTCCCGTCAGTTCTATCGTAAATTCAAGGAAATTTCCAATACTGCTCCCGGTGATTTAATAAAGAGTTACCGTATGGAAAAGGCAGCCCGCCTGTTACTTGATGAAGAACTTTCTATTCAAGATGTTATTATGGAGGTCGGTATTTCCAGCCGGTCTTATTTTTATAAAGAGTTTACCCGTCGGTTCGGGATGACACCGAAAGATTATCGGGAACAGCGAAAGGTATGCTGATTGTCAGGTTAAATTCTTTCGTATAGGTGATTAGTTGGGAAACATTATTATTTATTTGTTTGTCACAACCTTGTGCTCTAAATTCCTTTTGTCGATTTTATTGTATTGATTATTAGTGTGTTAATCTGTGCTCTAATTTACCATTCTGTGCTTTAGATATGTGTCTTTATTTTGCCGTTTTTTTGGCAAGGTAGAGCATTGGACTTTTATTCGAATAGCCTTTATTTGCAACAATCTTTTTAAAGGGAATTAACCTTATTACTAATCAAATTTAAAGGAATTATGAATGAAAAACTAAAGTATCTTACCTTATTTGTAATAGGTATGATGTTGAGTTTGGGCATGAATGCTCAATCTGTAAAATCAATCTCCGGTACGGTAACCGATGATCAGGGAGAGGCGGTTATCAGTGGTACGGTGAAAGTTAAAAACGGTAGTACAGGAACAATCACTGACATTAACGGTAAATACACTCTCTCTGTTCCTTCCAATGCCACCTTGGTGTTTTCGTATATTGGTTATATCACACAAGAATTTAAAGTCTCGGAATTAAAGAGTAATGTTCTGAACGTAGTTCTGCAATCGGATACGAAAGCACTGGACGAAGTAGTCGTTGTAGGTTATGGTACCATGCGCAAATCAGACTTGACGGGTTCCATTTCCACAGCCAAAGGTAAAGACATGCTGAAAGCACAATCATTCAATGCGCTTGACGGATTGAAGGGTAAAGTGGCCGGTGTGAATATCTTCTCTAATACCGGTCAGCCGGGTGGAGAATCACGTGTCATCATTCGTGGTATTTCTACTATCAACGCATCGGCATCACCGCTGTACGTAGTCGATGGAGTGGTGATGTCAAACTTCGAATTGCTTAATCCGAATGATATCGAATCTATCGAAGTATTGAAAGATGCTTCCTCTGCTGCCATCTATGGTGCCCGTGGTGCGAATGGTGTTATCATGGTGACTACCAAGCGCGGTAATGCAGGAAAAGGAGTCCATGTTTCCTATGATGGTTCATTGTCTATCGGTAAGATGGCTAGAAAAATAGACGTAATGGATGCTAACGAATGGATGTCTACCTTCAAGCAGGGATTGGAAAATGCCAACGAATTTCAAGGCAAGAACTTCACAACTGATCTGTCACAGATATTCACAGACGAACGTTTGTTCAATGCAGACGGTTCTCCGAAATATAATACCAACTGGCAGGATGAAGCATCCCGCACTGCCATCTCTCATAACCATCAGATCAGTATCCAACGTACAGGAGAAGGATCTTCTATCGGAGCATTCATCAATTATACCGATCAACAGGGTATTTTGTTGAATTCTTACTTCAAACGTATCAATGCAAAATTGGCATATGATGACAAACCGACTGATTGGCTGTCTACTTCCGTTAATTTATTAGTAAATCATACTTGGGGTAATAGAACTTCTGATAACCCTTACGGACAAGGCGCATTGCGTACAATGATCGAACAGTTGCCTTTCTTACCGGTTAAGCTGGATGGTGAATATACGCAGACGAACATTATTAATACAAGCTCTATTCTCAATAATCAGACTGATCCTAATAGCGGAAAACAAGGATTCAGCCCGGAAGGTGTAGGTAATCCCGTTGAGTTGCTCGAACGGATGCAGGCTATGCAATATCGTACGCAGATTTTTGGTAATGCTGCTTTGACTTTCCATCTCATGAAAGGATTGGATCTGAAGACCCAGTTCGGTATCGACTATCACAATAATCGTGATGCTAACTATACGCCGTTCACTCCGCGTCCGATGATTAATCAAAGTTCCGAGGGAGCAGCTTCTGCAAATAACTCCAACTCTTTGTATTGGCAGGAAGAAACCTATTTGACTTATGTGAAAGATATAAACAAACATCACATTAATGCAATGGCGGGTATGTCTTGGCAAGAGTATAATTATACCAAATTCGAAGCTTCCGACAGTAAGTATATTGATGACTTCTACGGATATTATAATTTAGGTTCCGGAACGAACCGTCCTTCTGTAGGCAATGATTACGACAAGTGGGCGATGAACTCTTATTTCTTGCGTCTGGCATATTCTTATGACAACAAGTATATGGCTACCGTAACCGGTCGTTATGATGGCTCTTCCAAATTCGGACAGAACAATAAATATGCATTTTTCCCGTCAGTCGGCTTGGGTTGGATGATTTCTAATGAAGACTTTTTGAAAGATAACTCATTGATCAGCAAGCTGAAATTACATACTTCTTACGGTCTGACAGGTAATTCGGAAATTGGTACATATAAATCATTGGCTACGGTGAGCCAGTCGAATACGATCATTGGTGATGCTCTGCATGTAGTGTCTTATCTGGACAATATACCTAATCCGGACCTGAAATGGGAAAAGACAGGACAGTGGGACTTAGGATTCGAGTTGGGTTTATTCAATAACAGACTGAATTTCGATATTTCCTATTATTATAAGTATACTTCGGATTTGTTGCTCGACCGTCCGGTTCCTGAATCAACAGGTTACTCTTCCATTATGGATAATATTGGAGCCGTTTCCAATCGTGGTGTAGATATTCTGGTTACAGCATATCCTATTCAGACACATGATTTCCAGTGGACTTCCACTCTTAATTTAGGTTTCAACAAAAACCGTGTAGAGAAGTTGGATGAAAGTGCATCTGTTGATCCTGTCACCGGTAAGCGTCAGATTACGACCGACGGTTTTGTGGGTTACGATATGTTGATTCGTGAAGGTGAAGAGCTTTCCTCTTTCTATGGTTATAAGCGTGCCGGTATTTACGATGGTATTCCGTCTAACTGGGATCCGGAGACAATGAACATACCTTCCACTATTGGTGAAAAGGTAACTTATAAGAAACGCGAAATTATCGGTAACGGATTACCTGACTGGATGGGCTCATTCATCAATACCTTCAATTATAAAGGATTTGATTTGACTTTAGACTTCCAGTTTACATGGGGGGTGGACGTGATGCAAGAATATTATCACTCTACTGTAGCCCGTTTCCTAACTAACGGTATAGACCGTCTTTATAAGGAAGCATGGCATCCAACTCTCAATCCGTCGGGTAAAGAACAGGCAATTCGTCTGAATAACTTTGGTCAGGGAGCTAATAACCAGGCAGATGATGACTGGGTTTGCAATGGTTCTTATTTGCGTTGTAACATGATTCAGCTCGGATATACCTTCAATCCGACACTGATTAAGAAGATCGGTCTGTCTTCATTGCGTTTGTATGCGAATGTGAATAACGCATTCCTGATTACTTCTAAGGACTATAACGGATATGATCCGGATAACTCATCTCGTTTAGGTGACAACAAATGGGGGGCTAACCGCCAATTCTTCACCTATCCGCGTCCGAGAACGTTTACGTTCGGTCTTAATGTAGCATTTTAATTCACCGTTATAAAAACTATAAGAATTATGAAACTATTAAAAGTATATATATCTGCATTTTGTATGTGTTCACTTTCTGTGTTGCTGAATTCATGCGACGATTTCCTGAAAGAAGAACCATTGGATATGAAGTCATCTGACCAATTCTGGAAGACGAAAGCTGATGCGGAGTCGGGTGTGAACGCATTGTATTTCGGTGGTGTACCTTATTTACACAACACTGATGTAGGCGGTGGCTGGACTCCTAAAGCGACAATGTGGGGTGGTATTGTGTCCGGATTGTACGTTGATAAGCGTAAGGATAGAACATTTACTACGGCATCCGAAGGGTGTAACTTCAATATTGAATCTTTTGATGATATTGCAATGAAATACTGGCATGAGTTTTATAAAGGTATTTCACGTGCCAACTTTGTTATTGCCAATATTCCGACAATGACCGGTGTGCTGGATGAAGCTACTATTAATAATTATGTGGCTCAAGGTAAATTTTTCCGTGCATACGGGTATTTTTGGCTGGTCAAAGAATTTGGTGGCGTTCCTTATATTTCAGAACCTTACACATCTACAGAAGGTATGTACAAAGAACGTCTTTCTGCTGAAGAGGTTTATAAGAAAATTGAAGCCGACTTGCTGGATATTGTCAACGGGGATGCATTGCCGAATAAAACGTTCTATGAAAATGGCTGTTATGTTACCAGAGCAATGGCGCAGACTTTGCTGGCACAAGTTTATCTACAATGGGCTGGTGCACCGTTAAACGGAGGGGCAGACTATTATGGAAAAGCTGCACAGATGGCATTGAAAGTGATCAATGACAGTCCTCACGAACTTATTCATCCGAATGGAACGACTGATGATTTAAACTCAGCATATAATGTAATTAAGACGACGAAAGAATCTGCTGAAATCATTTATGCTAAAGAATACAATTACACCAATTATAGTGTAGGTAACTCTTATGCTTGCCGTTCTATCGGAACAGATGCTTTCCAGTGGGGAGTGTTCCATCCGGGAGGAGACGTGCTGTATAATGCATACCTTCCCTGTGATATGTTGCTTAACAGCTATGCCTCTAATGATATTCGAGGACATGAGAAACAGTTCTTCTTTAAGCAATATACCGATGCTGAAGGAAAGACTTATACTTTGAACAATGCAGGCAACTGGGCATGGTTTGATGAAAATGCTTTGATTAGTGGTCACGACGGTGATTATAATATGCCAGTATTCCGTTTTGCGGAAGTCTTGCTGATTGCGGCCGAAGGTCTGGCACGTACAAATCATGAAGATAATGCTGTCGGTGGAGCTAAATATTATCTCAATCAAGTGCGTAAACGTGCTGGATTGGCAGATGAGACGGCTACAGGAAACGATTTAATACAATCGATTTTGACTGAACGTTTGCATGAGTTACCGTTGGAATTTAAGATTTGGGATGACATTCGTCGTACTCGTTTGTATCCGGAAGCATCTACCGAATCAGGAAAATTGAAATGGACTGCTCTTGCATCGGCTCAAATCCAAAACAAGCCCGATGGAAGCACAAGAGCCGGTGCCATTCCTGAATATGCTTTGTTATGGCCTATCCCGTTAGATGAAATTCAGGCTAATCCTGCGTTGGAAGGACATCAGAACCCGGGATGGAATTAATTAGGTAATAATAAATATTTGTTTCTGATAGAATTGGAGAGAGGGTAAAGGCTAATTATCCTCTCTCTATTGCTTAAACGGTTAGTCTTTCGGTTGTACTCTCGTTGACGCTCGTATCCTTTGGTTGACCACATGCTATTTTTTCTTATTTTGGCGTATCAGAGGACGGATAATTGCAGAAAGATGCTTTAATTTGTAACGTAAATAAAAAAGACTTGATAATTTAATTAATAGCTTAATTCGTAGACCATGAATAAAAAGAAACTACTATCTATCGCAATAGCCCTGCTATTGGGAGTTTCCTCTACCTTTGCACAAAAGCAACCGGTAGACTATGTGAATCCTTTAATGGGAACTGATTCGAAAATATCACTATCTAATGGGAATACATATCCTGCCATCGCGTTGCCTTGGGGAATGAATTTTTGGATGCCACAAACCGGAAAGATGGGTGACGGTTGGGCTTACACTTATGCATCCGACAAAATCAGAGGTTTCAAGCAAACCCATCAGCCCAGTCCGTGGATCAATGACTACGGTCAGTTTTCAATCATGCCGATGACTAAACAGTTGAAGATTGATCAGGATAGTCGTGCTTCCTGGTTCTCTCACAAAGCAGAGAAAGCCACTCCTTATTATTATAGTGTTTATTTGTCAGAGTATGACATGACAACTGAAATAGCTCCGACAGAACGTTGTGCACATTTTCGTTTCACTTTCCCTGAAACCTCCGATGCCTATGTGGTAATAGATGCTTTCGATCGTGGTTCGTATGTGAAGGTGATTCCCGAAGAAAATAAAATAGTTGGTTATACGACACGCAATAGTGGCGGTGTTCCTCAAAACTTTAAAAATTACTTTGTGATAGAGTTCGACAAGCCTTTTACTTTCAATAAAGTATGGGCAGACTATCATTTGGTTGAAACACATCTCGAACTACAATCCAATCACGTGGGTGCTGCTATCGGATTTTCGACGAAAAAAGGAGAACAAGTGCATGCAAAAGTGGCATCCTCATTCATCAGCCCCGAACAGGCGGAACTGAACTTGAAGGAAATTGGTAATAAGACTTTTGAACAGACAAAAGAGGCCGGTCGTAAGGCATGGAACAATGTCTTGGGGCGTATCAAGGTTGAAGACAGCGATGAGAACCGTATGCGTACGTTCTACTCTTGCTTGTATCGTTCGGTGTTGTTTCCCCGTATGTTTTACGAGGTAAACGGTAAGGGAGAAACTGTGCATTACAGCCCCTATAATGGTGAAATCCGTTCGGGATATATGTTTACCGACACTGGATTCTGGGATACTTTCCGTTGCTTGTTTCCATTTGTTAATTTGATATATCCTTCAATGGGTGAGAAGATGCAGGAAGGCCTGTTGAATACCTATCTTGAAAGTGGATTCTTTCCTGAATGGGCAAGCCCGGGCCATCGTGGTTGTATGGTTGGGAACAATTCAGCTTCTGTAGTGGCGGATGCCTTCATGAAGAATGTAACCAAAGCGGATGCAGAAAAAATGTACGAAGGCCTACTGAAAGGGGCCAATAGCGTACATCCGAAAGTTTCTACTACCGGACGCCGTGGATATGAATATTATAACAAACTGGGCTATGTGCCATACGATGTGAAAATTAATGAGAATGCGGCACGCACATTGGAATATGCATACGATGACTGGTGCATTTACCGTATGGGTGAAAAATTAGGCCGTCCGGCAGAAGAACTGGATGTTTATAAGAAAAGGAGTCAGAACTACCGTAATCTGTTCGATCCAGAAACTAAGTTGATGCGGGGAAAGAATTCCGACGGAACTTTCCAGACTCCTTTCAATCCTTTTAAATGGGGAGATGCCTTTACGGAAGGAAATAGTTGGCATTATACATGGTCGGTATTCCACGATGTACAAGGACTGGTTGATCTGATGGGCGGCAAGAAGATGTTTGTCAGTATGCTTGATTCTGTATTCAATCTTCCTCCTGTATTTGATGATAGCTATTATGGAGGAGTGATTCACGAGATTCGTGAAATGGAAATTGCTAACATGGGTAACTATGCACATGGCAACCAACCTATCCAGCACATGATCTACTTGTATAACTATGCCGGCGAACCGTGGAAAGCCCAATATTGGTTGCGTGAGACGATGAACCGCCTCTATCTTCCTACTCCGGACGGTTATTGTGGAGATGAAGATAACGGTCAGACTTCGGCTTGGTATGTATTTACTGCATTGGGATTTTATCCGGTATGTCCCGGTAGCAATGAATATGTAATGGGAGCTCCTTACTTCAAGAAAGCAACGATTACACTGGAGAACGGCAAGAAACTGGAAATCTCCGCCCCGAAGAATAACGATGATAATCGTTATATTCGTTCATTGAATTATAATGGCAAGAATTATACAAAGAATTATCTGAACCATTTCGATCTGTTGAAAGGCGGTCGTCTGGTGTTTGATATGGATAACAAACCGAATAAGGGAAGAGGTATCAACGAATCAGACTTCCCGTATTCATTCTCTCGTGACGCAAAGTAAGCTGATATGAATAATTTGAGAAAGAAAGTATTGATGATGACTATGGCGGCAGCAACTTTGTCCGCCATAGCCCAACAGCCGGTAGACTATGTGAATCCGATTATCGGGACCAATGGGATGGGGCACACTTTTCCCGGTGCTTGCACTCCTTTCGGATGGGTACAGTTGAGTCCGGACACAGACACAATTCCGCATAATGTAAATGGAGCTTATCAGAAAAATGCCTACGAGTATTGTGCCGGTTACCAATATAGGGACAAGACCATTGTTGGCTTCAGTCACACTCATCTTAGTGGTACGGGACATTCTGACTTGGGAGACATCTTGTTGATGCCTGCTGTTGGCGATGTGAAGTTAAATCCCGGTCGGGCGGATTATCCGGAAGAGGGATACCGTTCACGTTTTGACCATGCTACAGAAAAAGCTGTTCCCGGATATTATGAAGTGATACTGGACGATTATGGCATTAAGGCCCAACTGACAGCAACACAACGGACGGGTATACATAAATATACCTTCCCGAAAGGAAAAGATGGTCATTTGATTTTGGATCTGGTGCATGGTATTTATAATTATGACGGCAAAGTTCTATGGGCCAATTTGAGAGTCGAAAACGATACTCTGTTGACCGGATATCGTATCACCAATGGATGGGCGCGTACGAATTATACCTATTTTGCTATCTCTTTGTCACAGCCGATTAAAGACTACGGATATAAGGATAAGGAAAAAGTATTGTACAATGGCTTTTGGCGTCGTTTTAAGTTGGAAAAGAACTTCCCCGAAATCACAGGTCGAAAAATCGTGGCTTACTTTAACTTCGATACCGCTAACAATTCGGAACTGGTTGTAAAAGTGGCATTGTCGGCAGTCAGTACGGAAGGGGCCATTAAGAATCTGCATGCCGAGGCTTCCGGAAAGAGTTTCGAACAGTTGGCGGAAGCTGCTCGTACAGATTGGAATAGTGAACTGAAGCATTTCGAGATCGAAGGTACGCCCGATCAGAAAGCAATGTTCTATACTTCTCTTTACCACACCATGATTAATCCGTCTGTGTATATGGATGTAGACGGTTCCTATCGTGGGCTGGATCATAACATACACCGGGCGGAAGGATTCACCAACTATACTATATTTTCCCTTTGGGATACCTATCGTGCGGAACATCCTTTCCTGAATCTGGTGAAACCGGGACGCAATGCGGATATGGTGGAATCCATGATTAAACATGAGCAACAAAGCGTGCACGGAATGTTGCCGATATGGAGTCTGATGGGAAATGAAAACTGGTGTATGAGCGGTTATCATGCTGTGTCTGTACTGGCGGATGCAATAACCAAAGGCGTCTTTTCGAATGTGGATGAGGCATTGGCGGCAATGGTCAGTACATCCACCGTTCCGTATTATGAAGGTATAGCTGATTATATGAAGCTGGGATATATTCCGCTTGACAAAAGTGGTACAGCAGCTTCTTCTACTTTGGAGTATGCATACGACGATTGGACTATCTATCAGACAGCTTTGAAGGCAGGTAACAAGGAAATAGCGGAGACTTACCGAAAGCGTGCCCTCAATTATCGTACTATCTATGATACAAGTATTGGTTTTGCACGTCCCCGTTATAGTGACGGTTCTTTCAAGAAAGAGTTTGATGTATTGCAAACCTATGGTGAAGGTTTTATTGAAGGCAATTCATGGAATTTCTCTTTTCATGTGCCACACGATGTATTTGGCATGATCGACTTGATGGGAGGAGAAGGGACGTTCGTACAGAAATTGGATGAACTGTTCTCCATGCATCTGCCGGAGAAGTACTATGAGCATAATGAGGATATTACTGAAGAATGTTTGGTCGGCGGATATGTGCATGGTAATGAACCGAGCCACCATGTTCCTTATCTATATGCGTGGACTTCCCAGCCGTGGAAATCACAGTACTGGCTGCGTGAGATTCTGAATAAGATGTATAAGAATGATATTAACGGATTGGGTGGAAATGATGATTGCGGACAGATGTCAGCATGGTACCTTTTCTCCGTGATGGGTTTCTATCCGGTTTGTCCTGGTACAGACCAGTATGTATTGGGAGCGCCCTACCTACCTTATCTGAAGATGACGCTTCCTAATGGAAAGACATTGGAGATCAAAGCGCCGGGTGTCAGCGATAAGAAACGTTACGTGCAGTCGCTGAAATTGAACGGTAAGGTATACGACAAGATGTACATTACACATGAAGACATTTTGAAAGGAGGCGTGCTTGAATTCAAGATGGGGGCGTCACCTAATAAACGTCGCGGATTATCACCGGAGGATAAACCTTATTCATTAACTAACGGAATCAACGAATAATCAATAAAGGAGTATGAAAAAGATACATTTAATCTATGCAGCCTGCCTGCTGGTAGGTATGGGGGCTTGTGCTGCAAGTGTGCAAAAACAGGTGAAGGATAATTCTGATGTATGGAAAGAGTACAATACAGGTGCTGTATTGTTTGAGGATAAAGCACCGGAAACGCTGGGATCGGACATTTACCACCGGATCATTCCCGATGCTGAATCGTACATCAAGGAACAGGCACGTACTGTATTAGCTACTCTTTACAATTCTCCGGAAGATAGTATTCCCGCAGTGCACAAGATACATTATACTTTGGAAGATATCAACGGTATTTCTGCTAAAGGCGGTGGCAATGGTGATGTGACGATTTTCTACAGTACACGTCATATTGAAAAATCTTTTGCAGCGAATGATACGGCAAAGTTGTTTTTCGAAACGCGCGGGGTGCTCTTGCATGAACTGACGCACGCATATCAGCTGGAACCGCAGGGAATTGGTTCTTATGGAACCAATCGTGTGTTCTGGGCATTTATCGAGGGAATGGCAGATGCTGTGCGGGTTGCCAATGGAGGATTTGACGGACCGAATGCCCGTCCGAAAGGTGGAAATTATATGGACGGATACCGTACGGCGGGTTATTTCTTCGTGTGGTTACGTGACAACAAAGATCCTGAATTCCTGCGTAAGTTTAACCGGAGTACATTGGAGGTTATCCCTTGGTCGTTTGATGGAGCTATCAAGCATGTTTTAGGAGACGAATATAATATTGATGAACTGTGGCATGAATATCAAGTTGCGGTAGGTGATATACAAGCATAATAATGTAAATATGGTGAGTGTAATGGGTAAAAGAGGATTGTTTTTAGTATGGCTGTGCCTGGTGAGTATTTTGCCAGGCATGGCTCAAACCGAGAAACTGATTGATTATGTGAATCCATTTGTGGGAACAGATGGTTATGGTAATGTGTATCCGGGTGCGCAGATTCCTTTCGGGGGAATTCAGATGAGTCCGGACACGGATAGTAAATACTATGATGCGGCTTCCGGTTATAAATATAATCATTCCACCTTGTTGGGGTTCAGTCTGACTCATTTAAGCGGGACTGGTATACCTGATTTGGGAGACTTCTTGTTTATTCCCGGAACAGGAGAGATGAAACTGGATCCGGGGACACGTGAGGAGCCGGAAAAGGGATACCGTTCACGTTATTCTCATGAAAAGGAATGGGCATCACCTAATTATTATGCGGTGGAACTGTCAGATTATGGAGTAAAGGCTGAAATGACGTCAGGGGTACGTAGTGGTATGTTTCGCTTCACCTATCCTCAATCGGATAAAGCTTTTATAATGATTGATATGAACCATACTTTATGGCAATCTTGTGAATGGGCGAATCTGCGCATGGAAAATGATTCTACCATCACCGGATATAAACTGGTAAAAGGCTGGGGACCGGAACGGCATATCTATTTCACGGCTACTTTCTCTAAAAAGTTGACCGGCTTGCGCTTTATGCAGAATAAGAAACCGGTGATTTACAATACCTCCCGGTTTCGTAGCAGCTATGAGGCTTGGGGAAAGAATCTGATGGCTTGCATCTCTTTTGATACAAAAGCCGGAGAGGAAGTGATTGTAAAAACTGCTATTTCATCGGTCAGCACAAACGGAGCAAAGAACAATATGGCGGAACTTGCCGGACTCGCTTTCGATGATCTGAAAGCTAAAGGAGAAGCACTATGGGAAAAAGAACTTGGAAAATATACCCTTACTGCCGACCGTAAAACGAAAAGAACCTTCTATACGTCGGCTTACCATGCGGCTTTGCATCCGTTCATCTTTCAGGATGCAGATGGGCAGTTTCGAGGATTAGATAAAAATATAGAAAAAGCCGAAGGATTTACCAACTATACGGTATTCTCTCTTTGGGATACCTACCGGGCTTTGCATCCCTGGTTCAATCTGGTTCAACAGGAAGTGAATGCCAATATTGCCAATTCCATGTTGGCTCATTATGATAAAAGTGTGGAGAAAATGCTGCCTATCTGGTCGTTTTATGGAAATGAGACTTGGTGTATGATTGGGTATCATGCAGTTTCCGTATTGGCTGACATGATTGTGAAGGGAGTAAAAGGGTTCGATTACGAACGTGCGTATGAGGCTATGAAGACCACGGCGATGAATCCGAATTATGACTGTTTGCCGGAATATCGTATGATGGGATATGTGCCTTTCGATAAAGAGGCGGAATCAGTATCTAAAACATTGGAATATGCGTATGATGATTATTGCATGGCACAGGCTGCCAAGGCTTTGGGTAAAGAGGATGATTATCGTTATTTCTTGAATCGTGCACTCTCTTATCAGACTTTGATTGATCCGGAAACGAAGTATATGCGTGGCAAGGACAGTCAGGGAAACTGGCGTACACCGTTTACTCCGGTAGCTTATCAGGGACCCGGATCTGTAAATGGATGGGGGGATATTACGGAAGGCTTTACTGTACAATATACCTGGTACGTACCACAAGATGTACAAGGATATATGAACGAAGCTGGCGAAGATTGGTTCCGCAACCGGTTGGATGAACTGTTCACAGTAGAGTTGCCGGATGACATTCCGGGAGCACATGATATTCAAGGCCGTATCGGAGCCTATTGGCATGGAAATGAACCTTGCCATCATGTAGCGTATCTTTATAATTACTTGAAAGAACCTTGGAAATGTCAGAAGTGGGTACGGACGATTGCTGAACGTTTCTATGGCGATACTCCGGATGCATTAAGTGGCAATGACGATTGCGGACAGATGTCGGCTTGGTATATGTTCAATTGCATTGGCTTTTACCCGGTGGCTCCTTCAAGCAATATGTATAACATCGGTTCTCCTTGCGTTGAGGCAATAACAGTTCGGATGAGCAACGGAAAAGTGATTGAAATGGTAGCAGATAATTGGTCGCCGAAGAATGTGTATGTAAAGGAATTGTATGTGAATGGCAAGAAGTATGACAAATCTTATTTGAAATATGAGGATATACGTGATGGCGTGAAACTACGTTTTGTCATGAGCAATAAACCGAACTATAAGCGTGCGGTATCGGATGAAGCAGTAGCTCCTTCTTTGTCGTTGCCTGGAAAGACAATGAAATATCAGGCTAATTTGATGAAAACGTGTATATCAAACCAGTGAAAATGACTTTTGAAGGAGTATTACCCAGTCCGTTTGATAGTACGAAGTGATGTTTTTATTACATTTGCCATTGTAAAACGATTATTAATTAAATATCTAAATCATGAGAAGATATTTCCTGTTAGTTGTGTGTTTGTGCTTGGCATCACTACTTCGTGCACAGAATAAGTTAGAGTTAATTTCTCCCAATGGAGAGCTGAAAGTGTCCTTGAATCTCTCGGATAAAATCTATTATAGTATAGATTATAACGGAGATGTATTGTTGAAAGACAATACCCTTCAGTTGACATTGAGGAATCAGGTGTTGGGAGAAAATCCCAAACTGCGCCGTCAGAAACGTACGAGTGTCGACGAGCAATTAACTCCTATTGTTCCTTTGAAATATGCGAAAGTCAATAATCGTTATAATCAATTGCTACTGACCTTTAAAGATTATGCAGTAGAATTCCGTGCTTTTGACGATGGAGTTGCTTACCGGTTTATTACCTCACAAAAAGGTGATGTTGAAGTAATGAACGAAGAGTTTGCTATCAACTTCCCGTCGGATTATCTTCTTCACTTGCAACAACCGGGAGGCTTCCATACAGCTTATGAGGAACCTTACACACATGTTCAAAGTAATGCGTGGAAGCCTGAAGAACGGATAGCTGTTTTGCCGGTATTGATTGACACACAAAAAGACTATAAAATATTAATCAGCGAGTCGGATCTGGCTGATTATCCATGTATGTTTCTCAAAGGAACGGGCACGAACGGAGCAATTTCTGTTTTTCCTAAAGCTCCGCTTGCGTTTGCCGAAAACAGTGATCGTAGTGTGAAGATTACTCAAGAAGCTGATTACATTGCTAAAACAAAAGGTACGAGAAATTATCCTTGGCGTTACTTTGTGATAAGTAAAAATGATAAGCAGTTGATTGGGAACACAATGACTTATAAACTGGCTGAAAAGAATCAACTTCAGGATATTTCATGGATTAAGCCGGGACAGGTGAGCTGGGAATGGTGGAATGACGCTTCTCCTTACGGACCGGATGTGAATTTTGTTTCCGGTTATAACTTGGATACTTATAAGTATTACATTGATTTTGCTTCTAAATTTGGTATTCCATATATCATTATGGATGAAGGCTGGGCTAAAAGTACACGTGATCCTTATACGCCTAATCCCAAAGTAGACTTGCACGAGTTGATTCGTTATGGCAAAGAAAAAAATGTAGGGATTGTGCTTTGGTTGACGTGGTTGACGGTAGAAAACAATTTTGATCTCTTCAAGACTTTCAATGAATGGGGAGTAAAAGGACTTAAGATTGATTTTATGGACAGAAGCGATCAGTGGATGGTCAACTTTTACGAACGGGTAGCCCGGGAAGCAGCCAAACATCATTTGTTTGTCGACTTTCATGGCTCTTTCAAACCTGCCGGACTGGAATATAAATATCCGAATGTACTGTCTTACGAAGGAGTGCGTGGCATGGAACAAATGGGCGGTTGTTATCCGGATAATAGTCTGTATTTACCGTTTATGCGTAATGCTGTCGGTCCGATGGATTATACTCCTGGAGCGATGATTAGTATGCAGCCTAATGTGTATCGGTCGGAACGTCCCAATGCTGCAAGTATCGGAACACGTGCTTATCAGTTGGCACTCTTTGTGGTTTTTGAAAGTGGTCTGCAAATGTTGGCGGATAATCCTACTCTTTATTATCGTAATGAAGATTGTACCCGTTTCATTACACAAGTTCCCGTAACGTGGGACGAGACTGTGGCACTGGAAGCTAAAGCGGGTGAATATGTCATTGTAGCAAAACGGAAAGGCGATAAGTGGTTTATAGGAGGAATGACTAACAATGGTAAAAAGGAACGTGAGTTTACCATAAAGTTAGATTTCTTGAATAAAGATCGCTCTTATCAAATGACATCTTTTGAGGATGGTATCAACGCAGGACGTCAGGCGATGGATTATCGTTGCAAGTCAGCCCAAGTGAAAGCCGGAGAACAGCTAACTATAAAGATGGTTAGAAATGGCGGCTTTGCAGCTGTCATTGAATGATGGCACATATTCTAACTTTCCATACGTAAAAATGGAATCCTCTTTCAATCTATCACCATCCTTCTGAAACGCATTGTTCATCGAGCTTTCAGGGTGGTGATAGATTGTTCTCCACCTATCACCTAATCATTCATCTATCATCGTTTGAAATGAACATGCCTGCATATAAATATAAGCTTGTATGTAAATAGAAGTTTCAACAGGGGATACCTTTGGTTTCAAGGCGGGAAACTTTAGTTTCCATTAGGGGAAACTGCAGTTTCAGAGGCTTGAAACTAAAGTTTCTAAGGCTTGAAACAAAGTGTTTTACTACATGACTGTTTGTTTCAAGCGTTGAAACCAATCGTTTCACGGCATGAAACACTTTGTTTTGTTATTTGTTCTAAGAAGGCAATGCCTCGGAATCAACGCTTTCTCTTAGAGAACCACTCTTTAAACTCTGCTACTCGGGCTTTACTGACAAGTATTTTTTCTTTGATTCCTGAATAATACAAGTTGATGGACAGTCGGCTGTTGAACCATAAGTCAATATCTTTGATAGCTTCTCGCGAAATAAGATATTGGCGGTTAGCCCGAAAGAAAAGAGAAGGATTGAGACACTCCGTAAGTTCATCTAATGTTTGAGAAAAACAGTATTCGGTTTCATCGGTTAAGACTACCTTGACCTGACAGTCCTTAATATAAAACAATTGTATCATATCTACAGAGACAGGCAATAGTTTGTCTCCTTTGGTAGGAATAAGGAAATGACTTTTATAGTTTTCCTGCTTTTGGAGTGAATGTATCAGTTTCAGTAGCTCATTCTCCTGTTGTGGAAAAGGAAACTGGTGTTTGTCAGTAGCATCCTGTAAACCTTGGAGCTTATCGAAAGCATGTTCTATGTCTTCCTTACCGATGGGTTTTAATAAGTAGTCGATGCTGTTTACTTTGAATGCACGTAATGCATATTCATCATAGGCAGTTGTAAAGATAATCGGACAAGTAATATTGATATGATTGAATATCTCGAAGGCGGAACCATCTGCCAGGTGAATATCCATGAATACCAGTTCCGGCATCGGATGAGAACTGAACCATTCGATAGTGGAACTGATACTATCCAGTATGGTCACGATTTCTCCATTCGGTTTTATTTCATTAAGCAGTGAAGTCAGGTTTCGTACTGCTGCTTTTTCGTCTTCTATAATGACAATCTTCATGGTGATTATTGTTCTAGTTGTGATTTTTCAATCAAAGGAATACAAACTGTAAACTCTCTGTCCTCCGTTATTTGTATATCCCGTTTAAACAAGAGCCTGTATCGCTTGGCAAGGTTGGCAAGTCCGATACCGGTTCCGGAAGTTGCAGTCCATTTGGGCTGAATGTCGTTGCTGATAGACAAATTGCCGTTATCGTCCGTCGTGATATGAATGGTCAACGGCTTCCGGTTGCTGATTTCGTTGTGCTTTACTGCATTCTCAATCAACACTTGCACCGCCATTGGAGGGAGGAGATATTCTTCGTAGGCATTGCTTATCTGTATGTCGAATTGTAGATTGTTCTCAAAACGCATCTTTAATAGAAATATATAAGCGGAAACAAATTCCATTTCTTCCCGGAGACTGACACATTGTGACTCATTACTTTGCAAAGTATACCTTAGTACCCGGGAGAGTTCCTGAATGTAATCCTGCGCTTTATCCTGATTTTCGCGTACCAGCGAACGCAGGGTATTCAGCGAGTTGAACAGCATGTGTGGGTTCAGCTGATTCTTCAGTACTTCATACTGATTGCGGAGATTCTCTGCCTGAAGCTGTTCGTTTTCAATAAGTACCAGTTGCTGCTTGAATATAAGATGAATGATGCAGCAACTACTGGTGACGAGACATGCCACAATGAAATCCCGCAATGGATGCAAATAATGATGTACCATGGCATCGATGGCCGGAATATCAAACGTTCTGTGAAGGAAAACAAAAAACTGTCCTGACAAGTTACTCAATATCCATGTCACGATAAAGGAAAGCAAAATCTTTGTCCCTGTAATTTTAATGGAAGCCTGATTGAAATGAAACAAACGGGTATTGATGGCAAAAAGTAACAATAGCGACAGAAAGGTAAACAGTATTTCGTTTGCCACATCTATAAACTTCATCCCCGGGAATAAGGAATGACTTTCGAAACGGTCGAAAAGAGATACTGATTCAGGAAAATGAATCAGTACAGCAACCGCCAAGGAGATGATGACTGTGGAAAGTATATACTTATCTTTTTTTATTGCTTTGGCTATCATACAACAAAGATAGTGGTAAATTATGAGTTACCGGTTATAAAATGTCAATGCTGTTGTCACAGTTGGTCAATTATTGTTTCTGAATGTGTGCCGTGACATACATACCGGGGCGGAATTGTACATTTTCCTCCTTGATGGAAGCATATACTTCGAGCGAACGATTGGTTTCGTCTACTTTTTGTCCGATGGAAATCACGATGCCGTGAAAGGTTTGTGTCCCCATTCCGTTTACACGAAACTGTACCGGGCTGCCGACTTGTATGTCTGCGAGATCTTTCTCGTAAGTAGTCAGGCAAAGCATCGGGCTGCTTTTATCGATAAGTTCGCAAAGTGCTTCTCCCGGATTGATATATTTGCCGATGTTCATCGCTACATTAGCGGCATAACCACTAATAGGGGCTTTGACTTCCAGTAGCGGTTGTATTCCGTTCTTAAGTAATGCCTCCGTTTGAACGCCTAAAAGAGAAAGTTGTGCAGCAGCGGCGTCCTGGCGACTCTTCATGGAGAGAAAGTCCGCTTTACTTTGCTGGAATTTCTTTTGAGAAGCTGCTTGTTCGGCAGACAGATTTTTTTGCCGTTCGTATTCAGCTAAGAGATATTCGGTTTGTGCGTGACTGTCCAGATAAGTTTGTTGCAGGGTGATGAACTCCGGATTCTCTAACGTGGCGATTACACTGTTTGCAGCCACCCATTGCCCTGGAAGCAGAGAAGCTTTTTTTACAATGCCTCCCATGGTCAAAGCAATGGTTGCCTGACGTTGAGGAGGAAGAACGATTCGTCCGTTGAACGAAACCTGATTAGGCTTTGAGGTAGCTGAAGTGATGGCATCCACTTCGGGTTGTGCGATGGTATCTGCTATCGTTTCGGCAACGGGAATTGCGGCGGATTCGTTATTTGTAGTTTGCTGGTTTCCTTTGCAAGCCGTTAGAACTAGTAAAAGGATGGGATAAACTATCTTTTTCATATCTTATGTTTTATAATAATTATTCAGGGTGATGTATGTCATTCAATGTCTCGATTTTCCACCTACTTGAAAAGTTCATATTCCAGTGCAGCAATATTGTATTGGTAGACTGTTTCAATATAGCCTCTGCGTATCTCTCTGGCGGTGGTAATCGACTGTATATATTCGGCAATGCCTGTTTCGCTCTGCTGCAATTGTAGGTTGGCTGCCTTTGTCAGTTCGTCCGCTTCTTTCAGGGCAGAAGAGGTATAATATCGTAAACTCTCATTATATCTGCGGAGGGATGCTTCCAGTTCGAGTGTCTTATTTCTTAACTCCCGGATGTTGGCATCTGCCTGTATTTGCGCTGAAGTAGCAGTTAGCCGTGCCTGCTTCACTTTGCTCTTTTGTGGTAGGAAGTAGATGGGGAAAGAAACCCCGATCATCCAGGCATTCAGATTCTTAAGTGGGAGAATGTCTTGACGTGTATACCCCACACTGATTTCAGGAAAGAAATGGCTCTGCTCTACACGGAGCATTGCTTTCGCTTCATCTGCCTGGCTTTGAAAGTAAGTAGTATGTGCTCCCGACAGGCTTCCATCCGAAATGCCGGTATAGAATAAGGATAAAGTGGAATCCACCGGAACAATGGGGTCGTTGGAGTAGCAACTCCATTGGAAACGTGCCAATGCCATTTTCTCTTCTTCTTTTGCTTGGAACCAGCGGTTATGCAGATCGGCAGCTATGGTGGTCATCATATTTTTCTCTAGCAAGGTGATCTCTCCTTGTTGGTATCGTAATTCTCCGATGCGCTGCAGTTCTTCTGCCATTTTATCCTGATCCCGATACATTGAACAGAGATTAGTGGCATATTGGTAGTAGGCCCACGCCCTTTTCACTTCTGCTGTGATTTCTTTCTCTACCATCTGCCGATAATAGGTGTTCGTTTTTACCTGACGGTTGACTAACGCATTCTTGTAGAATGGCGTTAGAAGGGAGCCCAGACTTTGCTCGAAAGCCAGTTCCTTGTCTTTTTTGTTTTCTCCGTTAAGTTGACCCCAGGAATAGCTGAACGAGGTAGGCGTTGCTTCTATCACTTCTCCGCGAGTGGCTTTGGCTTGTTGAATAGCATTATTGGCTATTTTCAGGCGAGGATGATTTTGTTTGGCTATTTCTATCGCCTGTTCGAGACTGACTGTTTGTGTCTGTTGAGCGGAAACGAACGCGGGAAGAAACAAGAACAGGAGACACAATCCCCCGAAAGGCCAGCGCAGTTTGATTCCCGGACGTCTCCAGGTAGCAAATGAATTTACAATTTTGTAAAACACCGGAATGATGAGTAAAGTCAGTACGGTAGAAATAATCAAGCCACCGATGACCACTGTTGCCAACGGACGTTGTACTTCTGCGCCGGCTGAAGTGGCTATTGCCATCGGGACGAATCCCAGAGATGCAACCAGTCCTGTCAGGAATACAGGACGGAGCAAGTGTGGAGTCCCTCTTTTGATAATCTGGTTTGTAGTCATGGAATAGGTATTTTGTTTACGAAGTTCGTTGAAGTGATTTACCATCAGGATACCATTCAATACTGCCACCCCGAACAAAGCGATGAATCCTACTCCGGCCGATATGCTAAACGGAAGTCCGCGTAGCCAAAGTGCGGCGATACCACCGATGAGCGATAGGGGGACGGTTGAGAATACCATCAGGGTATAGGTGATGTTCTTGAATGCGAAGAACAGAATCAATAGAATGAGCATTAATGCTACGGGGATGACCACCAGTAAGGTATTGATGGCATTTTGCAAGTTTTCGAACTGGCCGCCGTATTCGAAGTAATATCCCGGCTTCAGTTTGATGTTCTTGTTCAGTGTCTCTTGAATATTGGCGACAACTTGCTGGATGTCTGCGTCACGCACATTGACACCGATGACGATGCGCCGTTTGGTTGCATCCCGGTTGATTTGCAGTGGTCCACTGACAAGGTCGATGCTTGCTACCTCTCCAACAGGGATTTGAATTCCTTCCGAAGTGCGTACAAACAACTTATCAAGATTCAAGTCGGCCACTTTCTCCTGGTCAAGCCGGACCACGAGATCGAATCTTCGTTCGTTTTCAAAGATTACACCTGTTGACTCTCCGGCATAGGCAGTTCGGATAATGGTGTTAAGCTCTTGTATGTTGATGCCGTAACGGGCTATTTTGCCACGGTTGTATTTCACTACCAATTGAGGTAATCCCATCGTCTGCTCAACGATGACATCCGCTGCTCCCGGCACTTTTTTTACAAAGGTAGCTGCTTCTTTGGCTCTTTCATATAATTCGTGCGTGTCTTCTCCATATAATTTGATGGCAATATCTGCTTTTGCTCCCGTCATCAGCTCGTTGAAGCGAAGTTGTATCGGTTGCGAGAAGTTGAATTCGGCACGTTCGGAGAGCGGAGCAAGTGCATCTTTCATTTTATCCACCATTTCTGCACGGCTTCCGGCACTTGTCCATTCTTTGAATGGTTTCATGATAATCATCACATCGGCATCTTCCACTGCCATCGGGTCAGTGGGAACTTCCGCCGTTCCTATTTTGGCTACAACATGTTTGATTTCAGGGAATTTATCCATTAATGCTTTCTCTGCCAAGCGGGATACTTCGATACTTTCGGTCAGCGAACTTCCTGCGGGTAGTGTCATTTGCATGGCAAAATCTCCTTCGTCCAAAGTAGGAATGAATTCTGCTCCCAGGCGGGTAAAGAGAAAAAGTGAACCGATCAGCGCAGAGAAGGCTACGATGACGGTACGCCATTTGTAACGAAGACAGGCGCGCAGGGTGTGCTGGTAGATCTTGTTCAGTTTCTCGAAGAAGCGGTCGGCAAGGGTGGGTTTCACAACAATGGTATGCTTCAGAAAGAGGGAGGCCATCATAGGAACATAAGTCAGTGAAAGAATTAAGGCTCCGATAATACAGAACACAAGTGTTTTGGCCATGGGGGTGAAGTATTTCCCTTCAATCCCGTTCAATGTAAGGATGGGGAAGAAGACGATAAGGATAATCAACACTGCAAAAGTGGCCGAACGTGCAACGCCGGAAGCTCCTTTTTCCACTTCTTTGTCCATCTCTTTGCGGGTCAGTGTGCGGCCTCGGAATTGTTTTCCGTAAATGTGGGCGAGGATACCTTCCAATATAACGATAGAGCCATCTACTACAATACCAAAGTCAATGGCACCGAGACTCATTAGATTGGCGGTGACATTGAATACACGCATCATGATAAAAGCGAAGAGCATTGCCAGCGGGATGACGGATGCGACAATCAGTCCGGCACGGAGGTTGCCGAGGAAGAGGATGAGTACAAGGAAGACGATAACCGCTCCTTCAATCAGGTTGTTGACAACCGTAGAGATGTTCCGGTTTACCAGTTCCGAACGGTTCAAGTAAGGTTCTATACTGACTCCTTCGGGTAATAGCTGCTGTATTTTTTCTACCCGTTTTTCGAGTTCTTGAGTCACTACATTTGCGTTGGCACCTTTCAGCATCATGGCAATTCCGCCGACACACTCGCCCTCACCATCCTTTGTCATGGCACCGAAACGCTTTGGAGAACCGAAGCGGACAACTCCTACATCACTGATATGTACCGGAATCCCATTCCGGTTGGTCACTACAATCTGTTCAATATCCTTGATGCGGGTAATCATACCTTCCGACCGGATATAGTAGGCATTCTTTATCTTCTCAATGTAGCTTCCGCCGGTATTTTGGTTGTTGCTGCTAAGTGCTTCGAACACCTCGCCGATAGTGATATTCAAAGAAAAAAGGGCGTCCGGGTCGACGGCTACTTCATATTGTTTCAGGTAACCGCCGAAACTATTGATTTCTACTATACCGGGGATACCGGACAACTGACGTTTCACCATCCAGTCTTGAATGGTGCGGAGTTCCATTGCGTCATATTTCTTTTCATATCCGGGAGCTACCTTCAATATATACTGGTAAATCTCTCCCAGACCGGTGGTGATGGGCATCATTTCCGGTGTTCCGAGTTCGGAGGGAATCTCGCTTGTTACGCTTTGTATTTGTTCATTTATCAACTGCCGTGCATCGAGTGTGGGAACACTTTCTTTAAAAACGACCGTTACGACCGATAGCCCGAAGCGGCTGACAGAACGGATATCTTCGACATTCATAATATTGCTCATCGCTATTTCGATAGGCATAGTGATGAGTTGTTCCACCTCTTGTGGCGCGAGTGTAGGGGATACGGTCACTATTTGTACCTGATTATTGGTAATGTCGGGCACGGCATCAATAGGTAGTGTCAGCATCGCATAGATACCTCCGATAAACAGGAAGAGAGTAGTGAGTCCTACAAATAGTTTCTTCTTGATTGAAAAACGTACAATAGCTGTAAACATGACTTTCGTTGTATTATTATTTCACGATACAAAATTACTACCTATCTTCATCCGTTATCACTAAAAATAAATGAAGCGGAAAGATTGTGGGGTGAAGTGGCGGATTGGGGAATTGAAAGATGTAAAATCATTGTTCTTGTTTCACTGCTGAACAAACATTTCTTTCAGTTTACTCGTTTAATATAAAAACAAACTAAATGTATATTCAACATGAAAACATTCGTCTTGATGATGGTAAGCCTGTTGTTTGCAATTTCTTCGGAAGCGCAAAACAAGTCTTTTTATGATTTTACAGTGAAAACTATTGATGGTAAGGACTTTCCTCTTTCTTCACTGAAAGGTAAGAAAGTGCTGGTAGTCAACGTGGCATCTAAGTGTGGGCTGACGCCCCAGTATGCTCAACTGGAGAAACTATATGAGAAATATAAAGAAAAAGACTTTGTTGTTATCGGTTTTCCGGCGAATAACTTTATGGGACAAGAACCGGGTAGTAATGAAGAAATAGCCAAGTTCTGTTCTTTGAACTATGATGTTACTTTTCCGATGATGGCTAAGATTTCCGTTAAAGGAAAAGATATGGCTCCTCTTTACCAATGGTTGACGGAGAAAAAACAGAATGGGAAAGAAAACGCACCGGTTCAGTGGAACTTTCAGAAGTTTATGATTGATGAGAACGGACATTGGGCGGGAGTTGTGTCTCCGAAAGAAAGTCCGTTCTCTGAAAAGATTATTACTTGGATAGAGAAGGAATAAGAGAGACTTTTTTCAGCTCTTCTTCGAAGTTGGGAGTGAAGATTCCTTTACCCAGATTTTCTTTTATTTCTTCGATCTTCCAAAATCGTCCACCGTCCAGTTCGTCGCTGGGATGGATTTCTTCCTCATAAACGGTTTTGTGGACAAAAACAAGCTCTTTTTCACGGCTGGATTCAAAAACATAACTGGTGAGAAGCTCGGGAGTGAAGTCTGTGATGCCCAATTCTTCACGGACTTCTCTCTTTAGGGCGATTTCTACGCTTTCGCCCAAATCAATATGTCCGCCCACAGCCGTATCCCATTTCCCCGGTTGAATGTCTTTCCATTCGGGGCGTTTTTGTAAATAGATGTCTCCTTGGGTATTGAATACGTGAAGGTGAACTACCGGATGAAGCAGTTTGCTACCGCTGTGACATTCTCCGCGAGTGGCGGCTCCGGTGATATTTCCCTGTTCGTCTACGATAGGGAACATTTCTTGGTTATTATCGCTTGGCATAGTGTCTTTTATATTGCGTAAAATCTTTCAGAGAGGAGAATATCTTATGGTATTAATAAAGAAGAATCTCCATAACTTAGGAACCGGAAATCATGCGCCAGTGCATAATCATAAATAGTGCGCCAATTCCCTTTTACAAAAGCTGAAACCAAAAGCAACAAGGTACTTTTCGGCTGATGGAAATTAGTAACCATCGCTTTCACTATTTTATAGTTGTATCCCGGTGCTATGATAATCTGTGTACTGGTGTGAAGGGTTTCCAAACCATTCCTGTCGAGATATCCTAATATCTTTTGCAGCGCAACAACGGGAGGAATCTGGTCGTACTTTTCATAAGGCTGCCATTGTTTGACACGTAGTTCTTCTTCCGTAGCATACGGATTTTCAGCCAATGTAACTCCAATGTGATACAGGCTTTCCAGAGTCCGTACAGAAGTAGTTCCTACTGCAATAGCACAACCGTCATGGTCAATCAGTTTTTTGATGGTACTCCGGTTGACCGATATATATTCCGTGTGCATCTCGTGACCTTCGATTTCTTCACTTTTTACAGGTTTGAATGTGCCTGCTCCTACATGTAGAGTTAATTCTTCAAGATCAATCCCTTTTTCTTGAAGTGCATCCAATACTCGTGGAGTGAAATGTAATCCCGCCGTAGGCGCAGCTACCGAACCTTTAATCTTAGAATAAACAGTCTGATAAGTTTCCTTGTCACTTTCTTCCGTATCCCGGTTTAAGTAAGGAGGAATAGGAAGTTCTCCGAATACTTCAAGGATATCGGCAAACGTCACTTCCGGATTATCCCATGCAAAATCTACCCAATGGCTGGTTCCTTTACATTCTCCTCGGGTAGCGGTCAGGGTAATAGGGAATCCTTTGACGGTCATTTCGCGTTTCAATTGTCCGTCTTTCCATTTCTTCAGATTGCCGATCATACAAAGCCAGGCGGCATGTGCTGTCTGTTGGAAATTCAAGACATAATCGTTTGGCTGAATCGGTTCAAGACAAAACACTTCGATCAGTGCTCCCGTCTCTTTTCGAAAATGGAGGCGCGCCTGAATGACTTTTGTATTATTGAATATCATCAGACTGCCTTGCAGCAGATATTCCGGCAAAGAAGTGAAAACATCTTCACTGATTTCTCCACGACGGTATATTAAGAGTTTGGACTGGTCGCGGGTAGGCAACGGGAATTTAGCAATACGTTCATCCGGAAGAGGATAACTGTATTCACTGATATGGATATGTCTAGGATCTTCTTTCATTGTTTTCTAAAATAAAAAGAGGTTAGAACCCATTCGGTTTCTAACCTCTTTAACCAGTCGGGGTGACTGGATTCGAACCAGCGACCACACGCCCCCCAGACGCGTACTCTA
>OLTD01000274.1_pt1 | contig 31513 bp, 35 predicted proteins | sample 1643231 | NCBI WGS metagenome assembly OLTD01 (sample SAMEA3136647, study PRJEB25190) | human gut metagenome | biome: human gut; feature: human-associated habitat; material: faeces | place: Austria | collected 2013
CGCACGGGCGGGGGCCTATCCCATATGTGACATTTTGTCACTAATGGAAAATCCCCTTGCCTACCTGTTGCTGAGCGCAAGCATCGCGGCCGGGAGTCAACCCCCGGCCGCGCCGTCTTGATGCACCCCCTACGGTGCAGGCACAAGCAGCGCGAGCGCGACACCTGTAGCAGCTGAAGCGGTAAACCGAATGAGGAACGTGTGCCACGGCTCCTGCATGACAATCATGCGCACACCATTCGCAAAAGCTGAGAGAAATCCTGCGAGAGTCATGCTCGCCACCAGGAGCGAGCATAGCTCTCCATAGCTCACGATTCCCGAGGCCGAGGCCGCCACGACGGCGGCCAGCACGAACAGAGCAAAGCCGACGACAACGACGCGCACAGCCTGGGGGAGCGCGAGGCGCAGAAACTTCGACAAGCCAGCAGCCCGCTCACGTGCTGGCGACGTCGCTGCGTTGTTCATTGAACCTGTCCTTCCTTGGGATGAGGAATCCGTCAAGCTCGATTGTACGAACACCATACACATCTGCGTCCCGACTTAGATGTGCCAGAACCGACCGATTCTGACACCCCACCCCGCGCGCGGCGATCACCGCGACACGCCGCGCCAAAAACCCCCGTCAAAACCCCTAGTGCGCCAAAACGTAGCGCGTAGGATTTTGGCATGAGCAATACGGGATATGCCCGCATCAGTACCGACGATCAAGACCCCACCGCGCAGATCGACGCGCTCAGGGCCGCTGGGTGCGACCCCATTTTCGTGGAGCGCGCCAGCGGCGCGACAATGCAGCGCCCCGAATGGCAAGCCTGCAACCGCGGACTAGGGAAGGGGGACACCCTCACGGTCGTTCGCATCGACCGCCTCGGGCGATCCCTCGCAGACCTCGTGAACACACTCGACGACCTCGCAGCACGAGGCGTGCGCTTTTGCAGCCTCACGGAGGGGATCGACACCTCAACACCGATAGGTCGCATGGCTTACCAGCTCGCAGCATCGTTCGCAGAGTATGAGCGCGCCCTCATCAGGGAGCGCACGTGCGCCGGCATCGACGCCGCCCGCGCCGCCGGCCGGCGGATCGGCCGACCGCCGGCACTCACAGACGAACAGCGCGAATTTGCGCGCCGGCTGCGCTCACAGGGTGAGGGCGTGGCCACAATCGCCCGAGTACTAGAGGTGTCCCCATCAACGATTAGACGCGCGTTAGTAGGAATGGTGGAGCCTAAAGGGAGACCATAGGCCCCACCATTCCTACTTCCCTACGAACGAGTAAGGATCCTCAACACCTCGAGTAGCGTGTATGAGACCAGGCGGTCATCAATGCCAACTACGTGCAGTGTTGCCCATGATGCCGTTACGGTTGCAATTAGCAAGATTAGCCATGTGATCCATGGAACTTTGTCTTGCACTACCGCTGTCATCTTGCTAAAGTTACTTTTACCCAAGAAGGTTCTCCTTCCATCATGTGCGTGGGTCAGACGCACCGAACAAAATGACCCAATGAACCGAGCCGAATCTCCACATAAGGCACTGGTCCACAGACGAGAGTATCACACCCATAGGCATGAAGTCAAGCCTTATGGGTGTGATTTTCATTACAGGCAAATTCTCCACATCGACTTTCACGTTTTCGCAAATCTCGAAGAGAGTGCCTATTTGAGGTGTCAAACCTTAATCCACTAGTTGACATCCCCCTATTCTGTGGGGTATTATGGTCTTGTTGGCAGGGGAAGTAGTCCCCAGCCCCATCTGTCCGAAGGAGGACACCATGACTATTGCCGACTCTCACATCCTCGTCGCAGAAGCCCCCACGTGGAAGACACTTCCCCTAACCTTCGCAGACGATCAGGATGCCGACATCTCCATCACAAGCTGGATGTTCAACGACCCACAATGCGACCTCGCCACCTACCTCGCATTCGAAGAAGAGGTGGATGAAGTCGACGAAGTAGCCGCCCGCAACCTCATCGACATACTCACCCGCGCCGCTGCCCGCGCTCCCCTGAGTAAAGAGGACTATGACCTCCTAGAAGCCAGCAACATTACCCTCCGAACAATCAAGCCCCACATCACACCCAACACGCGCCTGCGCTACTGGCACATGTACGACGGCATGCAGGAAGAAACAGTCGCCGAATACCTCAAGCCCGACTGGCACTACATCGAAGCCATCTCAAACCTGGCCGACAGAAAAGGCGTCAGCGTGCCCTACGGCCTCGACAACATGCTCACCATCATCAACATCGCCTGCGAAGGCCAGCAAGACCGCTCCGACCTCATCTACATGATCGGTGGCACCACCCGCGTCGATATCCTCCCCAACTAACCCCCCCCCCCTCCACTCGCCACATACGGCGAGCGGAGGGGGCCTAGCACGCGTATCCACAACACCCAACTACGTAACAGAGACAGGAGCTAGCAACAATGACAATCGAAATCACCTGGCCAACCGGCCATATCACCGCCACCAACGCCGCCGACGCAGAGCGCCAAATCATGAACCTCCAGGACTTCGGCTCATACCCCCTCTGGGAATGGGTTGAAGGTGGCGATGAATGGGACTGGGAGCCTGACCAATGGCTCCGCTTCGATGACGTCGTCGGAGGCAGTGGCAATACGCCCCCGCACATCGACGCCGCGGACCTTCGCGAATACCTCGCGTGGTCACTCAACGGCGCTATCGCACCCGACGACATTGTCATCCGTATCGGAGGCAGCGATGCCCTGCGCATCACCCCCGCCGAACTTAAAGCCCGCCGCGAAGCTCTTGGGTACACCACCGACGATATTGCCAAAGTAGCAGGCGTCAACAATCGCAGCCCCCGAGCCTGGGAATCCGGACGCGAACCCGTGCCCGTACGCATCCGCGCCATCCTCGACACTCTCGAAGCTGAAACAAACGTCGTTATCAGCGACGTGCGTACCGCCATCGCCGCCTACCAGGAGCAGGATCCTGGCGATCTTGCCATCATCGCCCCCACCACTGACAGTGCATACCGAACTCGATGGCCACACGCCACACACACGGCCCGCTGGTGGCGCGCCATCATCCACGCCGCCACCAAAGACACCACCGTGCGCCTCATCGACAACGACAGCACACTCCCTCTCACCATCATGACCACCATCCAGCCCCCACAACGAGACGAAAGTGAGATATGAGCATGAGTGGCCAGATATTTCCCATTTTTGCTGGAGTTGGACTCGTTGTTGTGGGGGTTTTGCTTGTGGTATATGAATTCCTTTGGTGGCTGAAGCTTACTGAGCTTCGGTGGCCACTAGCCATTATCTGCTTCCTGCTCGAAATGGCTACGGTTGGAGTTGCCGTCTACGGCCTGATTCGCTACTGCCCAACCATGCTCTGAAGATGGGACTGCTTTAATGGATGTTACTGGCTTTATGGATAGGGTAATCGTGCAATCGACGTGCGTTGTTGCCCTTATTGCGCTTCTGGTGCTGGTGCTAGCGTTCGCGCGGTGGGACTCTCTTGAAAATCGAGTTCCTGTCGTTGTTTCCTCCATCTCTCTACTGCTCTATTGTGTAGGGGTGGCCTATCTGCTTCGGGGGCACAGTATTACGGATGCTGTGTTCGGCGTTGCCTGCTTTATCTGGATAGCCGTGTGTATCGCAACTTCCTATGCGTTCGGCGAGTGGTGGCAACGACTACGCGTTTACTTTCGTAACAAGAACGCCAAGAACTTCCTAGCTCTCACGGGCACAGGCGCAGTGGTAATACTGGGCATCGTCGCCTGCGTGCGCTTGCTGCAATGGATCCTCACCTAACAGCAAGCAGCGACCATCAAAGCAACGGCGGGGCCGGAGGTGTTGAACACCCGGCCCCGCCGTCATGCATTCCACCCCGCACGAGTCGGGATGAGGAAAGCCGAGCATTCCTGAACAACACCATATGGCGATGTAAGAAAAGCGACCCCATGGGTCCGATTGATTCCCAGCCGGAATGCTCGACACCCCCACCATACCCCGAAAATATGACACAAGCAACACACACATAGTGTCTAGTGCTAGACACTATGTGTAAATGGGTGTATGCTAGAGGGGTGAGCAAGGGAGGAACCGCCTCCCTTGCTCACCCCGACAGGCACAGCCGCCCGCCGGACAGTCGAAAGGAACACCCCCATGTACTACACCATCGACGCCGTCCGAGACTACGAAGCCGGTAACGCGCACCTCGACGACGAGGCCGCAGCCTCCGTCGCAGCCGCCTGGTCCCACCTCGACGACATCTACTACATCGACGACTACGCCCCCGAAAACCGCATCGGCATCATCGCCGACGACTCCATCAGCGCAGCCTACGCGGTCGCCGCCGGCGACGTCACCGTCAAAGAACTGTGCGAACAGCTGCGCCAGCTCGATGCCGAATGGCAGGAAAGCGCCGACACTCTCGATGGAATCGCCGTCATCGACGCAGCAGTAGCCCTCGTCGCAGGTGACTACGTCGCAGAAAACCAGGAAGGCCTCACAGATGAGGACCGAGCCCTCATCGCGGAAGCCAACCGCGCCGTTCGCGTCCATGCCGCCTACCTACGCGCCGCCGACGCAGTAGTGGTAGGAAACAGCCTGGCCACCCTCCACCTCGACACAACCAACCACTAACCACCAGCCCCGCCCCCCTACGGCCATCCTAGGGGGGGCGGGGACACTACCTGTCACACGCGAAAGGACCGGCACATGAGCATCCCCGACACCCTGATAGAGCAGGCCCGCGAATGGCAAGCGTGGCTCGGACCGGCCACCCTCGACATGAGCGACGCACAGCTCACCCAATTCATCACCTGCGCCACCACCATCACCGACCTCTACGACCCCGACGACGCAGACGGGCGCGAACGAGCGCTGAGCGCCGCCCTCCAGGTCATCCTCGGGGAAACCACCCTCGAAGACGTCGGAGCCGCCGAACAGCGCGCCTACGCTGCCTACGTGCACGCATGCGACGCAACAACCGGCGCCCTCGTCGTCGAACGCGCCAACAATCGGCCCATCGCCAACCTGGCAACAATGGCCGGCATCACGCGCCAAACCGTCTACAAGCGACTCACCCCCAACAAAGAACAGCGATAACCCCTCATGTTCAACGCCCTCTACGACCCCTGGATTCCCGTCGAATACACCGACCACACCCGCACAGAACTCGGCATCCTCGACACCCTCACACACAGCGACCGCATCCGCACCATCGCCGACGATGCGCCCACCGCGCGCGCCATCGAACGCCTCCTCATCGCCGTCGTCTACCACGCCGCCGCGCCCGCGCGCTGGAGGCGACTCCTCCACGACGGCATTGACATCAAGGCCATCACCGCCTACCTACAGCCCCGTGCCCGCGCCTTCGACCTTGATCGCTTCCTCCAAACCGCAGACACCCCAGCAAGCCCCCGCGCGCGCATCGACATGAGCCGCCTCCACCTCGGAAGCCCGGACATGTTCCGCCCCAACCAGGACAACACGCCCGCAACCCCCGCGCGCGCCATCCGCCTAGCACTCACACGCCTGCTATGGGACGACAGCGGAATCCGCTCAGGTATCACAGGCGACCGCGGAGGCAAATCCATGCCCATCGGGCCGGCCTACCTGGCCACCGTGCCCACCACCATCGCTAACGCCTCCACCCTGGCACGCACCATCGCCCTCAACATGCCAGAAGCCCCCACCCGCACCGACATCGACGACGCACCCATCTGGGACGACGAACCCGCACGCGCGCGGCGCACCCAAGACACAAGCGACATCGGACCAGGGCGCGCACTCATCTACCCCGCACGCCGCATCACCCTGGCCATCACCCCCGACCAAACAATCACCGGCGCACTCCTATCCAACGGCGACCGCCTTCGCGGCACCACATGGGACACATGCGAACCCCACGGCCTGCTCTACCGCACCCACGGGCGCACCAAAAACGCCCCCGACCAAACCATCCCACGATCCAGACGCGCCATCACCCCATGGGCCTGCCTCATCGACAACGGCGCACCCCTCCCCATCGGAATCACCCGCGCACTCACCAACCCCGACCCCATCGACGACCGCATCCACCTGCGCACCACATGGGCCATCCTCGACAACCATGGCCAAACCCAAGCCATCAGAGATGCCACCCTCCCCCTACGCCTCGACGCGCACACCCCCACCCGCATCGACAACCTGCGCATCATCAACGCCATCATCGACCAAGCCGCGTATCTCTATGCGACCGGGGAAAGCCTCCACCACCCCGAATGGACAGACGCCGACGTGCGCACCCGCAAAGAACGCCACGGAGAGATAATCGCCGCCCAGTTCGCCCCCGACATTCGCTGTTACCTCTCAGGAGACGACCAAGCCCTCACGCAGATACGCCGCACCCTCATCGACACCGCAACAGACGCAGAGAACCAAGTCATCATCACCACAATGCGCACACCCCACCGCACCAGCCCCGACGGAACCACCGGCACCGTCATCGCCACAGCAGCCCGCAACCTCCTCGACAGCATCGACACCCTCACCACCACGCCCCCATTGTCCTAACGGATGAAGGCCACAAAAAGAGGTACACCCCTTGACATTGCATGTCAAGGGGTGTACACTATAGGTGTCGGCAGGGGAAACGGTCCCCAGCCCCACCCGTCCGAAGGAGGACACCATGACCACCACGATCACCGCCAACAACGAGGGAATGTACGGCCCTGCACGCTGGCTCGACGAGACCATCATCCCCATGCTCATGCCCTACACCAAGGATGCGTGGATCAACGGCGACTACATCGAATTCGCCGACCTCGAAGGCGACGAAGCCGCGCAACTCGCACGCCTCCTCACGCCGCCGGCGCGCCAGGATCGACAGAACAACGCACCGACGATTCTCACCCTCCTGCGCATCGCGGCAACCACCCCCGGAGTCACGCTCAGCGGCTACATCATTCGTGCACCCCGACGCGACGAACGAGTCAGCGTTGACGCAATCAGCGCACCCGAACACCTCTTCGCACCCGACCCCGCCGGAAACAACGACGAAGCGCTCCTACCCATTGAGTGGAGCACCTTCAGCCAGGTCCTCGGCATCAGCGACGAGGTGATCCCCCCAGATGACTTCCGCTCCTACCGCAACGTCGATGGGGAAGTCATGTGGCGAGCCTGGTGGGACTGACCATCACCATCGCATAGACACGCCGGGGGGCGGGCAACCACTGAGGTGCCCGCCCCCCGGCATCGTCATGCTCACAATACGCCAAGCGGACGCACATGTGGGCGTATGGGCGTACCCTGAAACCAGGAGAGTCGAAACCCAAAGGAGGGTGCCATGTGGACACTCATTGCTCTCGCAATCTGCCTGACCTGGGCTGCGATTCTGAAAGCACAGGGGTACCCATGGTCAACGGTCATCATGCGTCCCCTCATCGGCTTAGGGGCACTCATGCTTGCCACCGTCTTTCACGCTATCGCGTTCGTTGCTTTCGGTATCGCGCTGCTTTGCGCATTAACGCGCCGAGCCGTCTAACCGAACGCCCACATCACGCAAAAAGGGGCCGTCGCCTACTCCTCAGATGCGAGGAGGGCGGCGGCCTCTTTTCGTGACAGACCGAAGTAGTCGGCAACATCGCGAGCGGTAACGCCTTCCAGGGCGCGCACGCTGTGCAAGATGTCAGCACGCTTGGCTTCGATTGATTCGAGTTCGGACGCGACGCGCGCGGCCTCACCCTCCTCAAATTTCGCGCGGCGCGCAGCCGAGCGCTCATGCACGCGCTCAACACTCGCCAAATGGCTGAGGTAACGCGCTGAGAGCTGTTCAAGTTTGCGCGAGCGCGCGATGCGCGCCGCACGCGCGGTTGCTTCCAGGCGCGAGCGCGTCGCACGCGCAGCGCCGGTCGGGACAGTCTGGGCAGATGCATCATTGTCGCTCATGCCATCAGTCTAACCGCCCGCACGCACTTTTTGGAAGGGCCGGGCAATGTGGCGCGCGGTTCTTTTGTGGGCGGGCCGGTGGCGGGGTGTGCGGCGCGCGCGAGGTGTGGACACTCCTCCAGGCCTCTGAGGGGCCTTCCGGGTGCCCACACCGTCGCTCTCATCGCGCCGCACACCCCGCCACGTAGACAGTCGCCTACGACTGTCTACAGGCCGTTGGAATGGCCTGCCAGACTCCCCACAAAGTTCCTTCGCCTGCCAGTCCCTTCCAACATCCTCACACATCTGGCATCTTTGATCGAAAAGGTGGGCGCAAGGCGGTACAGTGGTACTCATGATGAGCATTCATCGGGTCAGCAGCGGCGCGGGGTATGAGTACTACACCCGCGAAGTTGCCAGCGCCGATGAACGCCTCGCCAGGGGCCAGAAGGTCGGAGACTACTACCTGAGTTCGGGTGCGCCGGCAGGGCAGTGGATGGGCAGCGGCTGCACTCATTTCCAGCTCACAGGCGAGGTCACCGAGGATCAGATGCGTGACCTGTTCGGTGAAGGAAAACGCCCCGACGCTCAGCAGATCCGCGATGCTAAAGGCGGCATCGTGGATGAAGAAGCCCTGTTCCTCGGGCAGAAAATGGGCGCGCACTCGCAGGCCGATACCCAATTCCGCGCGCAGATCAACGAGAGCATTGAGCGTTTCGTTGCGCGTGAAGGACGGGCACCCACGGGCACAGAAAAGCAGCAAATCCGGTTCGCCATCGGGCGCGGTGAATTCATGCGCGAGAAGATGCGCGCACCGTTTAACAGTGAAGAACTCTCCCGATACGTCGCGGCTCGACTGCGCCCCAGCGGCAATAGCGTGGCAGGTTTCGACTGCACGTTCAGCGCCCCGAAATCCGTGAGTGTGATGTGGGCGCTGGGGGATGCAGGCGTGCGCAAAGCAGTCGAAGAAGCACACCTGGAGGCAATCAAAACGGCCTTGTCCTTCATGGAAGAGGACGTATTCGCGTCGCGTGCCGGCAAGAACGGCGTGCGCCGCGTGAGCGTGGACGGCGTCATGGCAGCGCGTTTCCGTCACTACGATTCGCGCGCCGGCGACCCGCAGCTCCACGACCACCTGGTCATCGCTAATCGCGCGTTTTGCCCCGACGGCAAGGGCGGCGGCAAGTGGCGCACCCTCGATTCGCGAGCACTGTACAAAGCCGTTGTTGCATCCTCAGAGCGCTACAACGATGCGCTCATGGTGGCACTGCACAAGCGACTCGGTGTGCGTTTCGAGGCGCGCGGCGGCGAGGGTGAGAGCGCCGTCAAGATGGAAATTTCCGGTGTCGGAGACGATCTCATCGACGCGTTTTCTACGCGCCGGGCCAGCATTCAAGAGCGTCTTGAAGAGCTGGTGGAGCAGTACCATGGTGAGCATGGGCGCGCCCCCTCGAAGAAGATTCGCATGCAGCTTGCGCAGCAAGCCACGCTCGACACGCGCTCGAAGAAACAGCACGTATCGCTGCCAGATCGCATGCACGCATGGCGCGCGCAAACGCCCACGCGCTACCGCATCGAGGACTTCGCGCCAGCCGACACGGGCGCGCATAGTCTCGACGTCGATGCCCTGGCAAGTGCCACGGTTGCAGGGCTGGAAAAGCGCCGCTCGACGTGGACGAAGCGCCACGTGCAAGCCGAAGCAGCCCGCCAAATCGCACTCGCCAGCGACGGAACAGCGGGCACACCCGAGACCATCGCGCAGGTCGCACAAGCTGTCATGGCGCACCCCAGCGTCGTGCGCCTGGCCACCCCCGCACCCGCTCTTGCCACGCGCCTGTCCGACAGCGAGGGCGTGAGCGTGTACGAACGTCCCGACGCATGGACCTACACATCGACGACCATGGTGGACCTTGAAGCCGACCTGCTGGAGGCCACCGAACGCACCGCGCCGGCACCAGCGACGCGCGCCAGTGTGGAGCGCGTCGCTGAGAGCCTGGCCAGTGCCGGCAGAGCGCTGGGAGATGACCAGCGGCGCATGGTCGAACACCTCGCCTTGGGCGACAAAGCCGTCATGAGCGCAGTGGGACCCGCAGGCGCGGGCAAGACCACCGCCATGAAAGCACTGGCCGCCGCCGCCCGCGCCGACGGGCACACCGTGGTCGGCTTGGCTCCCTCCGCTGTCGCGGCGCGCGCTCTTGCCGATAGCCTCGACGTGCCGGCCATGACGGCGCATCGGTGGTTGCGCCGGCGCGGCTGGGAAAAGCTCAACGCCGGGGACATGCTCATCATCGACGAGGCCGCCATGGTGGACGCGCACACCCTCCACGACGTCGTCATGCACGCGGTGGAGGCCGGGGCGAGCGTGCGCATGGTCGGTGACCCGCACCAGCTCGGAGCCGTCGAAGCATCCGGGGCGTTCCGCCTCATTCATGAGGCCACCGCCGGCGTGGAGCTGGAAACCGTGTGGCGCTTCATCGATCCCGACGAAGCCGCTGCCTCCCTCATCTTGCGCGCCAGCGATAAGGGCATTGACCCGTTCGCATGGTACGTGGACAACGGTCGCATCAAGGGCGGCACCGACGAGGAAATCACCGCCGAAGCGTTCGCCGCCTGGCAGCGCGACCAGGACGCAGGTATGGAGTCCATCCTCATATCATCCTCCAATGAGCGCGTCGCACGCCTCAACGACATGGCGCAAGCATGGCGCAAAAACTGCGGTGAGCTGTTCGAGGCACCCGAGCGCGTCGTCACGCGCGACGGGCACGTCATCCACTTGGGCGAACGCATCCTGGCACGCGCCAACGACGCACAGCTGCGCTACGGAAACTCATTCGTCACCAACGGCGACCTGTTCACCGTCACCAACGTGCATGCCGATGGATCCTTGGAAGTTAACGCGGCCGGTGGATACGCGCTCACCCTGCCGGCGCGCTACGTCGAAGAGCACGTGCAGCTCGGATACGCGGCCACTATCCACCGCGCTCAGGGCGTTACCGTGGATACTACGCACGCCATCATGGACGGCACCACGTCGCGCGAGGGCGCGTACGTGGCCCTTACGCGCGGAAAGTCCTCCAATAACGGGTGGATCGTCACCGAGACTGATGGCCAGTCTGTGCCCGAGGTCCTTGCCGTCATCGCCTCGCACCAGGAAGCCGACGCATCGGCGCACCTGGCCAGCGCAGATGAGGAAGCCCGCCACCTCGACCCCCTGACTCAGCGAGACATCTACATGGACGTCCATGACATGGCCAACAGCGAGCGGTGGCGCGAGCGCTTGCGCGCCGGCGTTCAGGACGGGACCCTTCCCGCCATCGTGGCCCAGGCCCTCGACTCTGCGGCGTGGCGCACCCTTACCACCCGTCTGTCGCAGGCAGAAGCCGCGGGCATCAAGCCCGAGGCCCTGGTCTCGCACCTCATGGGCGATGTGACTGAGGCGCGTGATCCGGGCGCTCTCCTGGCCTGGAAGATCAAGCACTACATGGACGGGGAAGGCCGTAAATCCTTGGAGCGCGCCCAGGCGAACGTGTATCACTACGGGGCGATGAGCGATGAGGACCTGGCAGCCAAGGTTGAGGACGCCCGTCAGCGCGCTCATGACCTGGCTATCCAGGCTGGCATTGCCCGCAAGTACGGTCCGATCACCATCGATGGGGTGGAGCATCCAGGGTGGCGCGAGCGCGAGTACGGGGCGCTGAGCAACGAGGAGCTGCACCGCCAGATCGCGCAGACCTACATGGCGGAAAACCATGCCGACGCCATCGACGACCCGATAGCGTTCGCCGAGCGCCACAAGCTACGCGCATTGACCAATGAACTGCACTTGCGCGAAGCCATGAGCAAGCACGACTGGGGAGTCGAAACCTACCAGCGCACCCACAGTGACGACACGGCAGCGCGCCAGCCCAACGAGTTCGTGGAAATGCGCTGGGAAAGCGCGCGCGTCTTGCGCGATGGCCTGATGGCCGAGCAACTGCGCCGCCGCCTCCAGGACACTGACCCCCGCCGTATCGACGATGGCCTCACCGACTGGATCGCCCCCAGCGCCGCCCTGGTAGACCCCGCGACGCCGGCGGACTTGCGCGAGGCCCTGGAGCGCCAGCGCGCCCAAGTGGCGCGAGCCGTCGATGCGCGCGGCGCCGTGGCACAACGTGAAGAGTGGGCTGCCAACAAGCCAGGACACGTCACTCAGGAGGACTGGCAGCGTGCCGTCGGACAGGCCGGCGCATGGCGCGACGCCCACAAGGCCGCGCCCACGACCCTCACGCGCGACATCCCGGAGGCAACGAGCGCCGAAGAGGGGATGCGCCGCACCCTCGAAGATACCGGGGCGCGCGAGGTGCGCACGCACACGATGCGTGAGCGCCAGATGGAAGCGCGCGAGCGCTTGGAGCGCGCACGGGCACGCCTAGAGCGCAGCCGATCCGCACGGAACGCCGCTCAGCCTGCGCCGGCGCGGCGCCCCGAGGGTCCCGCCCAACGCGGCCCCTCGCTCCACTAACACACAAGTATCCTAGTTAGCTAGTTAGCTAGCTAACTAGGATACTTGTGTGAAGGTGGGGAGCATACACGAAACCCCCTGCCGCAAGCGGGAGGGGGTTTGCAGGACGTGACTTCAGCTTGCCGCTCACGAGTGAGCTATTACGAGGCCCTGTTTTGTCGGGTTTCGCGGTCACTTCCCCACAGTGCAGGGAGGCCCATTTCAGCCCTTGTCCTACTTTCTAGTGTACTCGTCAAGGCGTGTATGGGCAAGGGCTGGACACTACGATGTGTGGCATGGGTGACGTGAATCAGCTTGTGGTGAGCGATGATGATTTCGAGAGCGTTTTTGAGCGCATGGGACCCTTCATCGTCATGGTCGATGAGTCATACAAGCACACGATGTACCCTCCGCACGTATGGCACGAGATGAATCAATTTGAGCAGAGAGGTCACTCCCACCTCTACGCGGTGAGTGCGGTACAGATCCGTACCGACGACGGCAACGAGAAGGAAGCCTGGGAACGCGTACGCGATTTGCGTGACCGCCTCGTCGATGCCGCGCGCATCCACTTCGACCAAGAACGCCCCTATTGGCACACCACGAAAGCCCTGACCGACATGGTCGGTCCCGACAAGCAGAAGCGCGAGAGTGCCAGCCAAGCTATCGAGGGCATCTGCGCAGCCATTAACGAACACTGCGATTACCACGTCGCTGTCACATCCTGCCCTGATTTGTTTCGTGCCCCGGATACGATCTATGTTGCGACACGACAGACAGCTTTCCGAACAGCTCTATCCGAGTTGAGCGAACCTAGTCCCCTCGTGGTGGCTGATGCGATTACCGCTGGAAAAACGATGAGTGAACAGCGCCGTGAGGCCATCATGCGCGGCGACGGTGCCCTCATCGCATATCTGCGCCAATCCGCTAACCGACCACCAGCCCTCCAACGCAACGCACAGTTGATCTACACATCGCAGTGGGCCGACCCCCTGTTATGGGCAGCCGACGTCACGGCCGGAGCCGGACGCATGTACGCCAACCGCGACAACACCCTCCTGTCGCAACTAGCATCCGACTCGCGCGACGTCGTCACGATCACCGACCGGGCACCCGTACTACACCAGGCCCCCACCTCTCGCATCCAGGAAGCTTCGAAGGTGCAGCAGTTGCGTGATGCGCGAGCACGCTTAGAACAGGCAATGCGCGAGCGCCGAGCGACCCCCAAGCCGCAGCGACCCACTCCCCCACCCGCGCCAGCCCCGCCCCCCAGGCCGCACAGGCCGCGCCGACCCGACGATCCTACTCAGCGCGGCCCCTCACTCCACTAACACACAAGTGTCCTAGCAAACTAGTTTGCTAGGACACTTGCAGGCGTAGAGGCACTACGTGAGCGCTACGGCGCATCGAGGAGGGAAGCAATGAAGGCAGCCGTCACAGGGTTTTCACCGCCGTTTGTCACCTGGAGGAAAGCCTCAAAAAGTTCGCGCCGGCGCATCTCATCTTCGATGTCGATACCCGACCCCAGCGCAGAGGGAACATCCCGACTCCAATGAGCGCCCTTATCAGTTGCGCTTTGCCCCCACGGTGCCGGCGGATTACCCGTGACCAACGCCAGTACCCGCTGCGTATCCTCCAGGACACGCAGCATGAGGGATGTGCCCACGGTCGGCAGATCCTCACTCACATATGCTTCGGCGTAGGCTGCCTCCAGGGCGGCCAGGTGTGAGACCGTCAACGGGTTTTCCCACCAGCGCGCCCGCACGTAATAGTCCGCCATGCCGTTCATGGAGCGCAGCGCGCCCCATGTGGCGTTGAGCTGTTCGACGAACGCGTAAAGGCGCTCCCAGGCCTGCCGGCGCGCGCCGGGGTGAGCGATGGCCTGCGGGTCAAAGCCGCGCACCAGCATGCCATTGGCCGATGGGCCTGGCTCCGGCGCCTCCTCATCCGCCGGCGTGGACATCAGATCGGTGAGCGCTTCCATCGCGGTGCTCAGGGAGCGCTCAATTTCGCTCACGCGCTCATCGAGGGCGTCATATTCCTCGCTCAGCATGGCACCGTCATCCACTCATCGTCATCGACGCCGGCGCGCAGGCGTTCGTTGTACATAACCGTGCCTTCCTTGACGAGGGGACCCCAGTCGCGGTCCTCGGCAATATCGGGCAGGTCAATCATCGTAGCCTCATGGCCCGGAGCCAGGAGCACGGCATGCCCGACCGCGATGTTTTGAATGTCCGAGGCGCGCAGGGCATGGCGATGCTCCGTGTGCGTGGACACGCTGCGCCCCTGATTCGAGGTGGACACCGAGGAGCGTTGCGCCTCAAATTCACGCGAGAGCGCCGCAATCTGCTCATTCCATTCAGGATCCTTGCTCGATCCCATGATGTAGGTCAAGCGGGCCTGCTGAAAGATCGTCTTGGCTTGAATCGCGCCCCAGCGGGCCTCCATTTGATGCACGTCTTGGAAGATCGCGCACATGAAGAGGCCACGGCCAGCGCCCTCGGAGAACATGGCTCCCAGGTTCGGCAAGGGCGCGATATTCGCGGCTTCATCGAGAATGAAGGAGATGGCCGGCACGTGCCGGCCACCCGGCTTGCGGGCCGACAGGGCGCGCGCGACCTCGTAGATGTCATTGACGAACATCGTGGTAATCGCCGCCAAAGCACCTTCAGAATCGGGAGAGAGGACCCAGAGGGTGTCGCGTGAGGAGATGAAGGCTTCGACATCGAAAGACTCTTCCACGCTCGGGGTGAGCATCTCGTAGACCGCGGGGATCATGAGCGGTTCGAGAGCACCCTGAATCGTGCCGATGAAGCCGGCGGCGGTCTCCGGAGCCATCTCCACCATGAGGTCATTGAGGGCACCCGCCATGCGTACCGTGGTCGGGCCTTTCGCTCGCTCCAGGATGGCCACCGCTTCGCGCGGGTCGGACACCCAGGCCTGAATATCGACAATCGTCCGATCCCCCAACGCCGCAGCATGGAACAGATAACCCAGGATTTGGGCGCCACGCTCAGCAAACCACCTGGAGTTTCCTTCCCCCATGGCTTTCGTGGATCCTAAGGCCAGCGCCGCGCCGCGCCGGCGGGCCACATCGAAGTCAGCGCAACCCGCAATCGGGTTCCAGCGCACGCGCGCCGGCCCATGCGCGACGCGCAGCGGATCGAAGGAGTAGATGCGCGAGCCGCGGGCAGCTTCCAGGCGTGCCCGCCACGTCAGGTACACGCCGTCGGCTTTCGTCGAGGTGGCCACCACCGCGCCAGGAGCTTCAATCACGCGCCGGGCCACAATCGAGCGGGTTTTACCGCCGCGCGTCTGGGAGACCACAAGCTCCGAATCTTCCTGCTGTGCAAACAGCTCCTTGCCACGCAGGGACCCGATCAGGCGCACCAGCATCTCATCGCGCGCGCCCGAGGCCTCCCCTAAGAGTGCGTCGGACAAAATTCGCTTCGCCTTCGCGGTCGCTGCCTTCTTGCGCATGTCCTTAAAGGAATCATGCTCCCCACCCTTACTGTCCGTGCGCGGCGAGAGGACGAACCACAACCAGAGAATGCCTCCCATGATGATCAGGAAGATCACCAGGGAGACAGTCAGTGTCAGGGGTGGCAAGTCCACGATCTGATGCAGGCGCATCATGCCCGGAAAGCGCGCACCCGTCAGCCAACACGCCAACGCCGCGCAGCCGACGTAGATCCACAACGTGACCAGCACGATGCTGACGTTGCGCAGCGTCCTTGCTTCACTGTCCATGAGAAGCCTCCTCATCCTCGCTTAGCGCGCGGAACGTATCAGTCAAGGTGGCTCGACTCTTCATAGCCGCGTCGGTCGTTGCCACGCTCAGCTCAAAATCGCTGACCTTCCACGAGCATAGGAGCGGGCGGCCCGCACCGATCTTGACGACACAGATTCCCGTCCCCAGGTTCTGTAGGAGCGGTGCCCACTCCTCCACGTCCCAGCCGAACAGCTCGCACACAGCGACCGCGTCATCGGCTTTATCCTGCCGGAACACAAATGCAGTCTGCGATTCCTTAATCATGGAGATAGCCGGGGAATCCGGTGATATGTCGCCCGGATGCTGCAAAATCGTCATGTTCGAGATGCCCAGGCCGCGCGCGAGTTTGGCGTTTTTGCGAGCAATGCGCGCGAAATCGCCTTCGGCAACGTGCCAGGCCTCATCGACCACAAAAAGCGTGGGCACCGTTTCGCGTGAGCGGGCGATCATGGCGTGCAACCAGGTGTTGAGCACACTCATCATGATGCCAACAGCCGCGCCCTCATCAGGCAGGGACGAAATGTCGAACACCGTCAGGGCGCCCGAGACGTTCACACCCTTACTTGTCGGACCGTCAATCAGGCCGGCTAACTCTTCGGTGACCATGCGCTCTAGGGCGAAAGCGACGTCCCGGCCCCAGTCCGCCAGTACATCGGCGCCGGAAATACCGGGCATTGGCTGCTCGACGGGTTCGAGTAGGAAGTGAGTCACGTCCCCGACGTGCGCGATGCGGCCTTGCTGCTCAGCCGCGCGCGTCGCGTTTTCTCGGGCTACGCGCAGCGCTTTGCGTTCGCGCTCATTCAGTGAGCGGCCGACCGCTGCCGATGCAACCGTTTCCAGCAGGAGTTGTTGACCGGCAACGCCGTCGATACTTTCGCCTGCGATGAGCGGGTCAAGGATATTGATGCGCGTGCCACCGCCACCCACTTTCAGGGTGATTGGCGTGTACCCCAGGGTGCGAGCGAGCGTCGAATACTCCCCCGCGCGCGTTCCATCACCTAATGCCTGGAGCTTCTTGTCGACGATCACCACGCGCCGGCCGACCATCAGGTTGCGCAGCACCCAGCTCTTTGCCGAGACTGATTTGCCTGACCCCAGGTCTCCGAACGTCACGATGTTCGGAGAGGAGAACCCGTCGTTGCCATACAGAGTGAAGGGATCGTGGAAGATCGGGCAGCCACTCTCCACATCGACACCAAGGGCTAGGCCGGCTGTCGTTGTGGAGGGGCGAGCCTCCGCCAGGGCGACACCGCGCATCTGTCGCGTGGTCGAGGCGAGAGGTTCCATGCGACGCGACCGCATGGAACGACGCACCAGTGCCGGCCAGCGCGGCGTCGCACCGCGCACGACCGTTTTCACATCCTCATCGACTCTCTCATCCATACCTACTAGTATACCAGTATCCTGGCATACCTGCTTACTAGTATCCTGGCATACTTGCACGCTAGCCATTTAGTGGCCTTTCTTCCACGCCAGGCCCATCCCGAGCATCCACGGCAACACCTGATCTTGCCGGTAGCGCAGCCGCACCGGGTTCTCGATGTAGCAGTCCTCCAGGGTCGCCGCCATACGCCGGGCAGCATCTCTCCACGTCTCAGGGGAAGCATGAAAACCGATCGCCATGCTCCAGCGGACGCCGCCGGACTGCATTTCCGGCGCAAGGTCACTCACGCGCACCGCGCTCGATCCCGCTTGCGCGTCCTCCTCACCCGTTGACACCGTGCCCTGAGTCTTGTTGAGATGTGCCAAGTCGCTCGTATGATCCGCGCGAGCGGTTTTCACAGCCTGAGATCGTGGTTGCACTTCTGCTGCAACGACGAATGTGCGTACCGGCACGCCTTCCACATCGCGCAGGGCTTGATACAGCCAGTCGCGGCTCATCCATCCCGGAACGATGTGCGAGGCGGGCACCTCCCATAGCGAGGTCCTCCAGGTGCCCGCAGCTCCGTGAATATCGACGCACCAGCCATCATCGGTGGTCTCCCACGACGGCCACACCCCCGCCCACGACTCACTGATCCCCTCAAAGTCATCAGGAGACATCGCAGGATCCATCATATGCCGAGCCAGCGCGCCACGCCCCAACACCGACAACGGGCGCATCGCGATCCCTAAATCATCGGCACGCTCGACCGCGTCCGCCACTACACGCGCAACGAGAGCGACTGCCGACATGCCGCGTTCCATCGCCGCAAGTCCTTCGACGGGAATGCGGAAGGTGACCCAGGTGCGCTGCGCCGACGCCACACGTGACAACTCATCAACGATCTCCGCATAAGAGTTCACGAGTTCACCGCTAGGTGAGGCTGCTGCCAGCGGCGCCACCCACGCCACATGATCCGTTGCATCCCAGGCCATAATGCGCGCCGTCTGCATCACGTGAGACACCGGAGAGGACTCAGACGACAGATGCGCCAGCAGCGCACCCCAGGCCTCACCCGACGCACGAGCACGCCCCTGCGCTTCGACCACGGCCGTGAAATACGCGCCCGCAGAACTGCCATCTGCAACACCCGCATGCTCACCTACGCCGACAACGCCAACCGAGGTTTCGACGTCCTCAAACAGGATCGACCCCAGTCCCGCCGGCGCTACATCACCCGCGCCGACGCGCACGCCAGCCCAGCCCCGCACCGCCCACGAGATGCGCGTGCGAATCCACAAGGAAATAGAGCTGTCCAGCCCAACCGTCGGAATATCCACGCGCACAACCAAGCCCCAACCCACGCCAGCAATGAGCGTGCCGACGAAAAAGGACAGGACCGAGTGCCACATGAAAATCGTGACCGCAGCACACGTGCCAAAAATCGACAGGATCACCCACTCGGGGCGCTCCATACGATCAACGCGGAGCAAGGACCGCGATTTCGTGTCGCCACCCAGCCACACCCGACCCGCACGCGCCTCAGACACCGACGCCGTCTTCTCACTCACGACAAGCTCCTCTCAGCAGCATCAGCAGCGCCCGCCGCCGCATCCAGCAACGGTGAAGACACAGCCCGAGACGCGCCCTGCACACCCCGGCCCGCTGCACCTAACGCCACACCCGCCCCGCGCACACCAGCGCCGGCAGGACCACCGATCCCCCGTGCAACGCCCCGCAGCGTATCGCCATTGAGGCGGCCTCCAGACCCCTGGTCACCCCCAGGCGCAGACACTCCCGAACCGCCCGACGTCGTCGCAGAACCGCCAGCACGAGTCCCCTGGTCAAACCCGGCACCCGTGCGACGCGACAGGCGCCCAGCCCCGCCTCCAGACGACGCGCCAGAGCCGGACTCACCGCCCGCGGACGCACCGACAGACACACCCGACCCTCCCGACGCTGCACCAGCCGAACGATACGGGCGGACCGGGGAGAACCGGCGCATACGATCCCCTAGGAACGCCGCCGCGCCGCCCATAGCGCCACCAGCGACACCTCCCGACAGGAAACCGCCACGAGAGAAACCACCCGAAGCGCCGCCGGCCACCGGGATAAACTTCGCCACACACGCCGGCGAGACCGCGACCATCAGCACCGCGATCAGCGACAATGTCACGCGCATGAGGGTTCCCATCGGGTTTTCACTCCAGCCATCAACCGTAGCCGAATATGCCGCCGACATCTTCATGGCAACCCACAAGAAGAACAAGATCACAGGCTTCGCGATCAGCGCAGACAGGAAGAACGCGCCAACGCGCTTCAAGCGCTCACGCCCCTTCTCAGACGTGGCAAAACCCCACATAACACCAAGCGCAACAGCACTGAAATACGCCGTCACCAGCTGGGCTGCCAACGACAGCATCAGCATCACGCCCGCAATGAAGCACAAAACAAAGACGAGGATCGTACCCATCCAGCCCAACGGGGTCGAATCCGTCGTCATCGCCGTCGTTGGATTCAACAGCGAACCAGTCAACGAATCCTGAGAGGCACCCACCAAGGTCGCCACCCCATCACCCGCAGCATCTACCACAGTCGAGACTGTATAAGCCAGCGCCGGCGTAAAGAACAAACCCGTCATGCCAAGCAACAGGGAAGCGCCCAGGCGTCCAAACGCCTCCGACGCTGGAAGATTACCGCGCCCCGCGCGCGTAAGACCAACAACGAAATTACCCGCCAATAGCAACAGACCGACACCAGCAGCAGCAGCATACGTTGACCGGAACCAGTCAGCATCCGCCTCGAAGCTAAAAGCAGAGTTCATCAGCTTAATAGCCTCGGAAATAGCGCCAACACCATCCTTTTTCAGCTGATTAACAAACTTCGCTATTTGACTCGACGGATTCGACACCGCCTCAACAACACCCTTATCAACACCAGCAGAGGTAGCAGCGCCCGCAACTGCCCATGACGCATTCTGAGCATCCTTATTCCCTCCGCCCGCCTTAGTATTCATAGACGCTGTCGCAGCTGCGATAGTCGAATCTTGATTGCGCCCACTCATTCCCTGAGAATAGTTACCAACGAGCGCCTGCAAAAGGCCGGTACCGCCTTGCCAGTCAGTGAAGGTCTCATGATCTTTCGATGTCCTACCCGACGTTTCATGAAACTCCTCATGCTTCTCACAGAGCCAATCTCGCTTATATAGCGCGACGCTTTCAGAACTGTCGTTTGATGAGAGGCATGCTGCCCACCAGGCACCCCACATATTCACAAATGCTTCTGGGGTTCCCTGCTCAGGCTTGTCTGAATAGGCTGCTGCAATCTGCGCTTTCTGTGCGTCAGAAAGCATGTCAACACTCAGCGTTTCTGGCCACCCGTCAGGATGCGCGGCAAGTGCCGCAGACACGCACAAAAAGCACGCGCCGATAGCCACGAGGATTACGGCGAATGCCTGCGTAAGTCCTTTACAAAGTCCTTGTAGCACACACTGAAGCCGGTCTTTCATGATGCTACACCCCACTCGCCATTCTTATTCTGGAAGTAGTGGACACCCTGGCCATTGAGAGTTAATTGACCAATAATGTCACGCCCCCCATCAGTTGCCGGACGCTTTAACAGCTCTGCGGCCTGCTCAGGGCTTTCCTTAAAAGCGGGCGGCTGCAAAAGCTGCTGATAGCTTGTCTGGTCCCGCGCGTCGATAATGTGCACGAGACGCCACGTTCCATCGACGACTTGCAGCTGATAAGTGCGGTTAAGCCAGCCATAAAACTCATTGGGCAAGCCCTGCGTATGTTCCGTGTCGTCAAGAGGTGAAATGACTGTGATCACAGCTGTCTTATCCTTATCCGGCGCACACTTAATAACCTGGACAACGCCATCTTGAACACGCGGAGATGCAACCGGCATCGGATCATCAACACCAGTTCCATAAAGCATTGTATGGAACGTCCCTTCCCCTACTGTCGCCTGAGATCCAAAAATGTCGAGAGCCCCAGGAGCGATAGAAATTTCATTCACAAAGCTCCTAATCCCTTGCTGGTCGTTGGACAGCATCGCTTCTCGACGTTCGGTATTCTGGAATACCTTTTGACTCCATTCTGCGGCAGCTTGAATGGCGCCCACACACGTCGCTGGAAAACGCGTGCCTACTCCTTCGAAGCCGGGGGTGGCACTGGTTGCCGTTGCGCCGGTACCTGCCACGACGTCATCCATCGACGTGTTCACCGGAGTAGAGGCCGTCGGCTTCGACGTTGGAGATGCAAGCTCTCCCACGTCGGACTGCCTGCTAGTGAACATGCCTACTAGCACGCTAATTAGCAAGACTACTAGGACAATAAGGATAATGAGGATGGCTTTCTTGTTTTTCATGACCTATTCCTGTTAGCTAAATAGGCCAGCAGCGGCGCCGAATAGCGTTCCGGCGCCAGCAAGGCATGCGATAGCGATGAGCGGGACGAGGATCGACTTTGTTGCATCGTTCAGCGCTTCTGGATTGTGGCTCATGCGCTTAGCCCGACCGAAATTCACAATGCCCTTAACGAGAAATCCAGCGAGTACGAGCATTCCAGCACCCCAAACACCGCCAAGGATCCAGACGCCTTTTTCACCCAGAAGACCCCATACGTCGAGGTTGGGGTTGGTCTTGTCGAAAGGGTTATCCACAACGGGAAAAATGGTGGGGAACATGTTGCCTCCTAGTTGTTGATGGTGTTGGTTCGGTAGATGTCCATGATGGCTGCGCCCAGGCGGATGCCAGCGGCGCGGGTAGCATGCGCGAGGTCGCTGTAGCGCAGCGTGTCCCGCGCGTCGATATGGGCGTCATAGGGGACAGGAACCGTGTGCGCACACACGGATTCAAGCCACACTTGTCCCATGTCTCCGATGTGCCCGGTGGGCACAAGGACGACACGGCTCCCCCACTCCTCACCCCATTTGGCTTCCAGACGCCGCGCGAGCGCCAGGGTGGGAGCCAGCGCGGCCTCGGAATAGTCGGTGGGGATGACGACGACGTCGGCAATGTCGAGGGCGTTGAGGAAATTCGGGGAGGCCAGGGAGTTGCCCGTGTCGATGATCGTCTGGTCGAACCAGTCGCGCAGTGTTCCCCACACGGCAGCGAACTCAGTGAGGGTGAGGTTTTCCGCGCCCTCACGTGAGGGCAGGACCGTGTAGGCCCCGCCATCTTGGATCACCATCGAGGACGTGATCGTGGAGCGGGTGACCGCGCCGCGTTGAGCGGTATCGACCAGGCGCCCGACCGCCGACGCCGACGCTGGTACAACCCAGCGACCACCGCCATTGTCGTTGAGATCCCACACCAGGGACTCGCAGCGCGTGTTTGCGCGCAAGGTGGCGTCGATGAGCATGGCCGTGGGAGTTTTCCCAACACCGCCTTTTGGCTGAGCAACGACGATGGCCCCGCAGTGCCCGAGGGGAACGGGGGCCTGGAGGCGGGCCAGATCGACACGCGAGCGCCAGGACGCTTCATCTTCCAGACCGGCAGCGCGCCCACCCGTCAGAGTACGTAGAACGCGGGCGCGCATATCGGTGCGCACGCCACGTTCAGGGATGCGCACGCCCGGCGAGGATGGGACAGGGACCGCGGGCACGGGCTGGGGAATCTCCTCAGCCGCGGGCGCAGCCACTTCGGGAGCCGGTTCTTCCACAGCGATCACGGCCGGAGCGGGTGCAGGCTTGGGGATGGGGTTTCCGTCAGGGGCAGGCATCGCTGCCATGCGCCGCAGGCTATCACCGCCATGACGCCCCTGATAACCACTGCCCGACCACAGGGGGCTACTCATAGCCGCTCACCACCATCGACTGCAAAGACGCTCACGACAGAGGTCGGAGCAGGGGCGGACGTCGGATGCGCGCGGCGCATGCCGCGAATAATGAGGACGCCGGCGAGGGTGAGTGCGACGATCAGGACGATGATCGCCACGGGCACCAGCCACGTTCCCCCCGTGGCTCCTGGCTTTTTCGATGCGGAGAGTGCCCGAGCGGGGGCCGGAGGCACAGCGGGCGCGGGCTGCTCCGGCGGCGTTGTGGGCGCGGGCGGGCGCTGCGTTCCGCGCGCGTCGATGCTCATGCGACGCACCTCCTCAGCGGTGGGGATCATGAGATTCTTCCTTCCTGGTGCGTGCGGGCAATGGAGGCGGCCAGCCTGCTACCACCCGTACTTGTTGACCAACTATAAATTGACTGTTTTTACTAATAAATGCGCACATTCACGACGCGTTAACCCCCTGCGTTGTGTGGGTATTTTCGCCTTAATTCTTCCACCTGCCATGCGCATCTGCGTACACTCTGTCGTGATCGGTACGCATGGTGGGACGATGTGCGCGCAGGATCGCGAGGATGCAGTGCCCCTTAGCGATCCTCGTCGAGACCCTCCAGCAGGCCGGACGTGTCACTGTCCGATTGTGAGAGTTCGAGGATAGGCGAGGGGGCGTAGCGGAGGATGACACCGCCGCGCACGAACGTCACGGAGCGTTCCGCTTGGGGATAGACGTCCCGGATGAGGGGGAGGTGCTTGCGGAAGTGCCGCGCAAACTCGTGGGTGCTCATCGTGGAGCCGAACTGGTCACGCAGTCGCTCCCAGGTCACCTTGATGCCCGATGTTGGGCATGCGCGTAGGCGGTAGGACAGCCAGGTGTAGATGTCCAGGGGAAATGCGGACCTGGAGTGTGTGTTGATGTAGCGCCAGGCGCCCTCATCGACAGGCATGGCATGGCCCTGGCCGACGAGAGCGTTCATGAAGTCGTCGGTGAGGGTGATCGTGGAGGTCAGGAGAGAATCCTGGTCAGTGTCTTCGGGGCGCGCGGAAAACCAGAGGCTGCGCGCTTTGGAGACCATTAGCTCAGCTTCCTCATAGCCAAAACCGCGGTTTGTGCTGTTATTGGTGGAGATAGAGACGTGCATGCCGGCGACAGCTTGAATCTGCCGATACAGGCTGTACCGCTGTTTGCCGCCGAGCGTAAATCCGAGCTTCGTCAGATATTCGGCCGCGGAGGACCCCAGGTCAATGGTCGGATCGCCCGTGCGCACAGCTTCGGTGCAGATGTGCAGCAGGATTGCGCGCGCCATCTTGCCGTAGGGGATCTGGTAGACCCGTGCACCAGTGGTGGGGTCGATGATTTTTGCCGCGTTGATGCGCATTACCGCATTGCCGTTAATGCGTTCCCATTCGTAGACCCCGGCGTCTACGCTATCGACGGGGAGAGAGAAGTTCACGAAGCCGGTGAACAGGGCGGCGAGGTCGCCGCGCTCAATAGCTGAGGTTGTCTCCAGGGCTTCAAGCTCTTGGAGGTCCGCAAACCCTTGTGCGTCGAGGCCGAGCGTTGTCAGGTCATTGTGCTTGTTGTCAGGTACGATGGTCATTGGCCATCGCCCCCCTTCTGTACTAAGGGTGGTTGGTGCGCAAGTGCCGATCCGAGAGTGTCAGCTCCGGGTCGGCGCGCTTTTTATGCGCACCTTCTGTCAAACACCACCCTAACCCGGCACTCATGCACACGCAAGGCCAAAACCCCTGCTCAACACAAACGCCCGCGAAATGATCAATATGTGGACATGCAAATCTTTTAGGTTCTCACGATTTAACAAACTACGCAACTAAACTTGTGGACACATCTGTGCATAACCTGTGGATAGTGTGTGTATAACTCGGGTACTACGCTACAACAAGGGAGGTACTACGCTACAACAACGGGGGTGCCAGACCTCAAAAGGGAGGTACTACGCTACAACAAGGGAGGTACTACGCTACAACAAGGGAGGTACTACGCTACAACAACGCCCCTGTTTTCATATGGATTTTGCCTTACTCTTCACTGGGCAAAGTCCCTGTTGTGCGTGTTGCCCCAAATAGTATTCAATTATCTTTTTCAAATACGCGCGAGGTTTTCGGGTGATCGACCCACGTGGATGCCCTCCACTCATCACAGTGTGTGACATCACAGTCAAAGTCAGAGAGTTTCTATCCCCCAGAAGGTCCTTCTTCAACACCGACACTCTCGGGAACGGTACGTCATCGAGTGGCTGAGTCCCGTATCGATTTTCTGCCGCCTGTGCACAGCCCCCTTCGGGGCCTGCACACAGTTGCCAACGACAACGATGGATCCTGCCGCTCATCCGACACTGCTGACAGAGAGTTCACGGGTTCGCTCTCGTATGCACAGTGTCAAACCCTCACCATGGAGTCATTATCAATGGCTGCGATGCTAAGTGTTCCTGTACAGTTGAGGCAGGCGGCCAGCCAGTTACCACCCTCCCACGATACGTGTTCTACAGGAGGGTTTTTCTCATGCGCAAACGATGGATCGCCACAGGCGGCACCGCCATCCTCATTGTCGGAGGCGTCTGCTCACTCTTCCTCCTAGAGGACTCATCAACCCCCGCACACGCCAGTGTCACACTCAACGAAGGCGCCGTGCCCGCGGAATACGTCGCGGACGTCGAACGCGCCGGCAGCCTGTGCCCAGAGATCACTCCCCCACTCATCGCCGCCCAGATTCAACAAGAATCCGGATGGCAAACACACGCAGAATCCACCGCCGCAGCCAAAGGCATCAGCCAATTCATTGACTCCACATGGGCATCCATGGGCAAAGACGGCGACGGCGACGGCATCGCCGACGTCAACAACCCCCACGACGCGATCTACTCGCAAGGCCTATACATGTGCGACAACGTCAACAACATCAAACCCCTCATCGAATCAGGAGCCGTCACCGGAGACCTACCCTCCCTCGCACTTGCCGCCTACAACGCCGGCCTAGGGGCCGTCCAACAATACGGCGGCATCCCACCTTTCGACGAGACACAGAACTACGTCACCACGATCACGGCCAACGTCGCCACCTACACCGCCGACGACGGATCCCTCAACACCAGCACGGCCACACCAGGTGACAAAGGCCCCGCCATCGACTTCGCCCGCCAAATCGCCGCCGACGATACCCACCAGTACGTCTACGGCGGCGAAGGCCCCCACTACGACTGCTCGGGCCTCACCCAGGCAGCATTTGCGCGCATCGGCATCACCCTCCCCCACCAAGCGCACCAACAAGCCCAGGGCGGAACCACCATCGACAGCCTCGACAACGCCCAGCCCGGCGACCTCCTCTTCTGGGGAGACACCACCAACTACTGGCACGTCGCCATCTACGCCGGCAACGGCACCATGATCAGCGCCGACAGTGAAGCCAGCGGCATCAACGAAGAACCCCTCTGGGGAACCCCCACACTCATCAAACGATACTAATCCACTAATGCCCTAGCACATTAGTGTGCACGCGAATTAGGATACTAGCATGCAAATAAACAAGCATCCTGAAAAGACCAGAAAACCGCGAACCCTCACCATTATCGGCATCCTCGCCTTAACGATCATGACTGCCATCGTGGGCGTCATGATTGGACGCCACCTCACCCATCCCCGCAGCGCAACGTCTCCTACGGCAACCCCGGAGACTGCCTCTCCCGTCCCCATGCAAGAACCTCAGAGTTCACCCCTACCTAAAGTACCCACCCCCAGCGATGGGCCAACAACCCCCATGCCCGCGCCCGTGTGTGCAGACGGAACCCAAGCTCCCGACGGTACCTGCCTCCACCCCGCAACCGTTCAATGGCTTCCCAACCTTCTACCCGACCCGCGCGACATCGACCGCACCGACCCCGACGCCGTGTGTGCCGCATACGTCATCACCCACGACACCTGGGACGCCTCTGTAGATGTCACAACCGCCTATGCCTCCATTCGCGCGAGCGTCTACGAAACCCCCGACCTTCAAGGGCGCCATACCCCCACACCGGACACTGAAAAAGGCCAAGGTGACTTCCTCCCCCTCGTGCCCGGACAATCCCACACAACCGTCACCATCGACAGGCTTGCGACCGAGGGAATGAATCCAGCCCCCGACCGTATCCCTGGAACCTGGCTCCGCATTGCGACCTACACCCGCACCTACGCCGACAACTCCCACGAACCCGTCCAAGGAACCGTCTTTCTCACCCTCACCCAGCAAGACGATGGAACATGGGCCGTCAGTGACGCCAAATGGCACTAAAACACTAATCCCCTAGCAGCCAAGGCTGCTAGGGGATTAGTGTGCAAATGGACTAGTTAAGATGTTCCAGGATCCACTGACGAGCCAGTGAACTCATCGACTCGTCGGACTCGAAAGCCATCCGCTTAAACGCCTTGCGCTCATCCTCGCTCAGATACACCATCACCGGCGCCACCTTCTTCGCGCCATCCTCATCCGCCGGCGCTCGGAACGTGTCCGCAGCAGACGGTGCAGACGCCTTCTTCGCGCGCTTCGTCATCGAGGCCTTCGCCTTCGCTGCCGACTGATTTTTCATTCCACAACCTCCATAAGCTCAGCGGCCACATTCTCGTAGCCATGCAAATTGTGGGGGATTGCCCCGAACGACGCAGCGATAGCCTCACGCCGCGGAATCAGCGTCTCAAAACGAGGCACCTTCTCCTCATCCAGCAGAGCAAGCGCCGCCGCCAACGTATTCGTTCCCGTCCCCACGCGCGTCAGAAGAACAGCGTGAGGAGTTCGCTGCGCAACCTCCAGGGTTGCCCACATGCGATCAATATCCAACCCCGTCGGAGTTGAAGGAATGATCACGAAATCCGCCGCCGCAATCGCGGCATCAATAATTCGCGCATCTCCAGGGGGAGTGTCGACAATCGTCCAATCCGAACGTACCTTATGCTTCAGCGTTCGCTGATTGGCGACCACCACATCAAACGGCAGGGGAGTGTCGGCATCCTCAGCGCGCTCCGCCCACTCAGTAGCCGACCCCTGCGGATCAGCATCGCGCAACTCAACACTGCCATGCTTACTCAGCGCAAGCGCCAACAGAATCGACGTCGTCGTCTTACCGGCGCCGCCCTTCGTATTCACCACCGCGATCACGCGGCCAGTACTAGTAGCCATGTAGACAATGATAACAGCCCCATAGTCAACATGTCAACTAGTCTACTAGTGTGCATGTTGACTAGTTTCGTATGAGGGGTGGGGACTTTAGGTAGCGAACGATAAGAAGCCTTGATAAAGCAACGAAAAACAGGTGGGTACTTTAGGTAGGTATGCCCGCTACAACATCTCTACATGCCATCCGCGCCCGACTCCTCATCCTCACGGGCCGACTCCTCACCATTGATCCTAGTGTTGACAGCTAACAGTCCCATTCTGAGGGGGTAATCATATTGTGGGGGCTGGCAGCCAAAGACTGCCAGCCCCCACAACTTGCTCCACGACATTAACCCAGAGAATGAGCAAGGAAACCCGCCGGCACGAACATCAGTAACGACGCTACTAAACGGGTAACCTTCGCAGTGATAGCACCGCGCCTGTGGTAGGCAAGCTCGATCGTCTCCCATGTCACGAATAAAGCCGTGACGTAGCATGCTGTAAACGGCACGAGCTTTATGAACTCACCACCAGTGAGCAGAGAGCCTCCCGCGGCATCCCATGTCGCGAAAATGCCAAGCAGGGCGAAAGTAGTAACCACTACCTTTGCCGCCTGCGCCACCGCTAAAGCAGCATGGCGTACGCACAAATCGACAACTTCCCCTGCGCTCACGGGGAAGCGGCCATCAACATGAACCTTCAACATGATTCCCTCCCTTGGGATTGAAAAATACTGACACTTCCACTGTATGAGGAGGCACCCACATCTGCGTCCACCCACGGGCGCGCTGCGGACCCTCGAAACCCATCAACGTTGACCTGGTATCACCTTCCATTCAAGCAGACGAATAATTCGCCCCTCAGCACCATCGTCCTCCCATGCAAACGGCACACTTTCGCAGGCAAGCATCTCAGGGTCATGCGCCCAGACCGCGCGATAGGCATCAATCCAACCCTCGGGTGAACCCCATACGGGAAGACTCTTCGTGCACTCGTGTCCGCTACGTGAATGCCTCTGCACTTCCGACTTCGACATCCGTAAAAGCCTCGCAAGCTCACGCATCGACATTCCCTGCTCACGAGCCTCACGAATCACGCGATGCAAAGCAGTCATCTGCAACGCCTGGGCAATACTTGCACGCTCACGAGCCGCCTCAAATGCCTGAACAGAACTACCCAAAGTCATTATCAACCTTCCCGCTCAACACATAGTGTCCCAGCCTGGGACACTATGTGTCAAGCGACAATAAAGCACTGTTCTCACGCCAAGGCGTGGCCTTTGCGCAGATCGCCTTGCTTGCGGGTTAGCTAGCTTCATACACGGGCTGGGGACTTTAGGTGGCGAACGATAAGAAGCCTTGATAAAGCAACGAAAAACAGGTGGGTACTTTAGGTAGGTCAATCTGCATCGACGTCACGTAACAACGCGACGAGGCCCCCATCTTCCCAGAATGGAGGCCTCGTCAACGGCACATCTACTTCTCACACGCAACGCCATCGCCGTCGCGATCAAGCCCAGATCGATACCCCGGATCACCGCGATACAGTGGGGCAGCACCCGCTGCCTTCGCCTCCCTACAAGAGCTGTAGTAAGCCTGCTGGGGAGCCGGTTCGGGCTGCGCCGGCGGCTCAGGTGTCGGCTCCTCAATAGGGGTATCTACCGGCGGCTCAGGTGTCGGCTCCGTGGTCGTCGGCTCGGGAGACGGTGTTGGAGTCGTTGAAGGCGACGGTGAAGGCGTAGGAGATGGAGATGTGGAAGGTGTCGGCTTATGCGACACCAAAGAAGCGGGGGCGTGTGTTGTGCGCACCGTCAAAGACACGCCCTTCGACACCTTCGCCTTGACGCCCGCACCAGGCGCCTGTGCCGTCACCTGAAATCCGTCCGCATAATGCGACTTCAAGACAGTCGTCCCATGCTCATCAGTCACGGAAACCGTCCCAAAACCCTCAGTCTTCAAGACCTGTATCGCGTCAGGAAGGCTACTGCCCACAACGTTCGGAACCTCCTTCTCAATGAACAACCCTATAACACTCAGCGCAAACAACGCGCCGACGATACCGGCCGTCCACTTCTGCCAACGCTTCCACCTACTCCAAAAAGCCATCAGAATCTCCTCATCGATGAAGTCAGGACGCGACAAATACAAACGCATCATTACTCAGCATCCTACAACGCAGAAGCCTCTCTATGCGCCCACTTCATTCAGCAAAGACAACGAAAAATGAGGTGGGGACTTTAGGTAGGTCAACATCCGCTAAGCATCATCGCAACTTTCAGCGCACCCTGCACAAAGGGGTGAACGCACAATAATGCACATCACTTGACATTAACTGTCTATGGGTATACACTATAGATGTCGGCAGGGGAAATGGTCCCCAGCCTCACCCGTCCGAAGGAGGACATCATGACTACCGCATACAAGATCGGCACAATCTTCTACGCAACCAAGGCGTGCGAGTTCTACGAAGTCGTCGCCGCCACCCCCAAAACCGTCACCGTGCGCCAGCTCGACTACACGCGAGAACTGGGAGACGGCGGCAGCTACTACGCCCCCAAGCTCGGCCAGTACATCGGTGAAGAAAAGCGCCGCAAAGTCTCACAAGCAGACGGAAGCATCGCCAACTGGTGGGGCCGAGCCTACCCCTGGGATGGCAACGAACAATACAACCACTTCGACCCCTACACCGACTAACAGCCCCAGCCCCCACCCCAACAGGGTGGGGGCCACCCCCAGCGAACCGCGACAACAGGCGACCTAAGAATCGACAGGAAAAACAATGCGAAACGCGAAACAATACCCGACAGTCAGTCTCTTTAAGAGAAGCATCCCTCCTCGTGGCAGCGATTGGTGCACCTGCAAATTCTGGAGGATTCGCAGCCGCATCATTAGCGCAGCATGCCATGTCATCGAGGCACTTCAATGCAAGTGCGAGCGCCCGAAATGGACAGAGGAAGACGAAATAAACTGGCTTCGTCAACACGGCTTCATCGAAGATCAGCTCACTGATGAGGAACGGGAAGCTCGATACCAGCGAGACCTCAAAGAGTTCCTAGACGAACAGCGACGCGACCAAATTTAGCGCCCAAT
>OLTD01000345.1_pt1 | contig 26257 bp, 19 predicted proteins | sample 1643231 | NCBI WGS metagenome assembly OLTD01 (sample SAMEA3136647, study PRJEB25190) | human gut metagenome | biome: human gut; feature: human-associated habitat; material: faeces | place: Austria | collected 2013
CGAGCTTATATCCCCATAAATAAATTTAGGGGCTTTACGCTCGCATTTGGTAAAAATTTTCATCTCTTTAATCTTATCCGTAATTGTTGGTCTTATCCTTGGCGAAGAAAATTTACCATGGCTCAAAGCTTATCTTGCGCCATTTGGTACAATGTTCATCAATCTAATCAAAATGATTATTGTACCTGTAGTATTAGCATCTTTAGTTTGTGGTGTTGCTAGTCTAGATGATACAAAAAAACTTGGTCGCATTGGTATCAAAGTTATTTTGTTATATTTAGTAACAACTGCTGTTGCTCTTATCATTGCCCTTGGTTTAGCTTCTGTTTTACAACCTGGTTTAGGTATGGATTTAGTAGCTGAAAAAGCTCCTGATATTAAAGAAGCTCCTGGTTTTATGGACGTTTTAGTTGGTATGATACCATCTAATCCTATCATGACTATGGCAAAAGCTGATATGCTTCCTCTTATTGTGTTTGCATTAGCTATTGGTATTGGTATCACTGCTGTAGGCAAAAAAGGTCAGCCACTTCTCACATTCTTTGATTCTTTAGCAGAAGTAAGTTATAAATTAATCTCCATGATTATGAACCTTGCACCTTATGGTGTATTTGCTCTTTTAGTACCAGTAGTTGCTGCTAATGGTCCCAAAGTTTTATTACCACTTTTATCCGTTATCGTTACTGTTTATATCGGTTGTATCATTCATGCACTTGTTGTATACTCTTCCATCGTTTCTACACTTGGCAAAATGAGTCCTTTGAAATTCTTTAAAGGTATGACAGAAACAATGCTCTTAGGTTTCACAACTTGTAGCTCCGCTGCTGCACTTCCTGTAAATATGAAAAACTGTACAGAAAATCTTGGTGCTAATAAATCCATTGCAAGCTTTGTACTTCCTTTAGGTGCAACTATCAATATGGACGGAACAGCTATTTATCAAGGTGTTTGTGCTATCTTTATCGCTAATGTTTATGGTATCGATTTAACAGCAGGTCAAATGCTTATGATCGTCTTAACTGGTACACTTGCTTCTGTAGGTACTGCTGGTGTTCCTGGTGCTGGTGTTATCATGCTTGCACTTGTATTACAGACTGTAGGTCTTCCTATGGAAGGTCTTGCACTCGTTGCTGGTATTGACCGTGTATTAGATATGATCCGTACTTGTCTTAATATTACAGGTGATGCTGCTGTAACTATCGCAGTAAGCCAAACAGAACGAAGTAATAATTAAATCTACTAAAAAATAAAGACACTAGAAATAATCTAGTGTCTTTTATTATGCCCTAAAATTCATTTTAATATACTGTAGATATTACTTTTCCTAGACTATCAGCCAAATCTTCTAAGTCTTCAAGATTTTCTTCTGATGCTAAAAATAAAGTGAAAATATCTGGACTTAAATCTATCATACCAATGCAAATATCTTCATCAAACCATTTACTATCAAGATATTTACACCAATTTATGATATTTTCATCATCAATAAAGTCCATTTCTTCATTGTAATAATCGTACTCATCATCTTCATTATAGTCATATTTATCTATTTCATAATCTTCTTCTTCAAACTTACTATCCAAAGCTAGATTATATTCTTTAAAAGTTCGCAAACTCTTCAGGCTCCAACCAAAATCAGTAATACTACAATCTTCTTGTATTTGCATTACATAATTATTTCTGACTAAAATATTCACTGTAACTAGCCATTGCAAATCTTCTACAGAATCATATTTTATACTGATATTACGCTCTTCAAACTCTTCTAAATGCTCTTGTGCATATGCTTCTATATTATCGATACTCTCTTCTATTTCCGCTAATACATCATCGTCATTACCGCTTATAATTCGCGCTATCTCTAATAAAGTTTTTGCCTTTTCCATTTGTATCCCTCTTTTTTTATTTAATTACTAATTTATTAATTCACTATATAAATAAAAAAATCCTGTTAATTTAAAAAACATTTTAGCTATGATATAATATATATTAACTAATATTTATTTTTAATTAATTTAAATTATAGGAGTGATTTTTATTTTATATATAGGTAACCATTTATCTTCTTCAAAAGGTTTTTTACAAATGGGTAAAGAAGCTTTAAGTTTAAATGCTAATACATTTTCTTTTTTTACTAGAAATCCTCGTGGTAGCAAAGCCAAAGATATAGACGATAATGATGTTCAACAATTTTTAGCACTAGCCAAACAATATAAATTCCATAAATTAGTAGCTCATGCACCTTATACATTAAATCCATGTTCCAATCGCGAAGAAGTACGCGAATTTGCTCGCCAAACAATTGCTGATGATTTACTTCGCATGGAAAAGTTGCCTCATAATTATTATAATTTCCACCCAGGAAATCATTTAGGGCAAGGCATAGATTTTGCCACCAAAGCTATCAGTGATTGCTTAAATGAAGTGATGTGGCCTGAGCAACAGACTACTGTTTTATTAGAAACTATGGCAGGAAAGGGCACTGAAGTTGGCAAAACTTTTGCTGAACTCCAAGCAATTATCGAGCGTATTAATTTACAAGATAAAATAGGCGTTTGCCTTGATACTTGTCATATTTGGGACGGCGGTTATGATATTGTAAATAATTTAGATGATGTCCTAGCTGATTTTGATAAAATAATCGGTCTTGATAAATTAAAAGCTATACATTTAAATGACAGTAAAAATGATTTAAATACTCATAAAGACCGCCATGAAAAAATCGGTCAAGGTAAAATAGGTCTTGATGCTATCATAAAAATTATAAACCACCCACAATTAAAACATTTGCCATTTATTTTAGAAACACCAAATGACCATGATGGATATGCTCAAGAAATAGCTTTATTGCGCGCTAATTTTAATTAAATATAAATAAAAAAGTATCTTTTTCTAACTGAAATATAAGCCAGAAAAAGATACTTTTTATTTTACTTATTTATCTTGTTTGCCAATGAGCTAATGCTCCTGTAAATTCATTCAATTTAAATGAGTTTGCTACAGCTTTATCAATGAAGTTTTGAGCATTTTCAAAAGCTTGATGGATATCTAAACCTTTAGCAAGTCCTGCTGTTATTGCTGCGGAGAAAGTGCAACCTGCACCGCTATTATAGATATTTTTCATCTTAGCTTTTTTCTGGATAGTGAATTCTTTACCATCAAATAACACATCTACCATATAATCGCCATCTACACGACTACCAGATTTTATAATGACATTTTTCGCACCGAGTTTATTGATTTTTACACAAGCTTCTTTAATATCTTCTACAGTTTCCACTTTTTCCATACCTGCAAGATAAGCAGACTCTACTGTATTTGGTGTTATTACATCAGCTTTTTTCACCAATAAAGATTTTATTGCTTCGGCTGCTTCTGGTACCATGATAGCATCGATACCTTTACAAACCATTACAGGGTCGATTACTACATTTTTAAAATTATATTTATCTATGGATTTTGCTACTAATTCTACAAGAGCAGCTGAACCTAACATACCTGTTTTCATGGCATTAATGCCAATACCTTCACCAACAGTTGCAATCTGACGTTCAATAGTAGGCAAATCTATAGGAAAGATATCATGAGCCCAATCTTTTGGATTTTGTGCCACAATTACAGTTAGTGCCACCATTCCATAAACGCCCATCTCTTCAAAAGTCTTTAAATCGGCTTCCATGCCAGCTCCACCAGAAGTATCAGAACCTGCTATAGTCAATGCTTTATAATTTTCTAATGCCATAATTTATCACCTTTAAATATAAATTATTTTTAATAAGATGTTTTAAATTATAAAATTCTACTATTCCAAAGTCAACAAAATCACATAAAAAAGTGGATATTGTATCGATACAATATCCACTATAACCATTATTTTCCTAAAATTATTTGCTCCATAATAAATTCATAATTTTAGCATATTCTTCTTCTAAATTTTTAACAATAGTATCTGTAATAGCTATAATTAATTCGCTATCTTGTTTTACACCTAATACACAAGTATCTAAATAAATACCTGTTTCATTTGTATAATACTTAAAAGATTTATATTTAGCATTTAATTCATCAAAATAAGCCAATAATTTATCTTTGTTTTGTACACTTGGTGCAACCTGCACACGAATTACTCCATAAATACTATCATCTAAAATTATTCCCATAGGCAATAATTGACCATTTATATTTATTGATGAATGAAATACTACGGCATTAAATTTATCATTTTCTACTTCTTCTACTCTAAAGCAAGTTATATTTTTTTCATCTAAATAGTCTTTAAAATTTTGTGCTTTCTCATTCATAATAAAATACCTCACATTCATTTATGTAAGCTAAATCCTAAAAAAGATTTAGCTTACATTTTTATATTTATTTTTAGATTATACTTCTTCTACAGCTTCATCAAGAGGAATAGCACCATCAACAAAATTAAATTCTGCTTTACGTTCTTTAAAGTCACGGTTTCTATCCCATGGAGCATCTTTATATAAATGACTCCAATTTTTATTGTCATTTATATCAAATGGTTTTAATACAGTTAAATCACCTGCATTAATTGTAACATCATAATTATTAAAGACATCATCTTCTGTACCAGATGGATAGAATGTACCGTCAATAATTACACCAATAACACCATCATGCTTACCTGGCTGTCCTATAATACTATCATCATCTAAACCAAAGTTAATATCGAAATCATTTGGATTATCTCCATTTGCCCATCCATCAACAGTTCCGCCATAATTTGGATTATCTCCAACAGTAGTATTAGAATCATCAACTGTAATTGTTAAATGTCCCTTATCTACTGTAGATTTTCCAGGATTAATTGTAATATTATAGTTATTTTCTAATCCTTCTAAACCACTGATATTACCTGTCCAAGTATAATTTTCACCTGCATTATTCGTATGTGTATTATTATCTTTTAAAGCAGTATCTTCTGTCATTGTTACATCTAATTTATCTTCAAATGCTTCATCGCCATTTGTTAAACCATCTGTACCTGTGATTACATAATCATCTAAATTAGGTTTACCATATTCATGATGTACATTTTCATTTAAATCAATTGTTAAATCAGCTTTGTTTACTACAGATTGTCCATCATTAACTTTAATATTATAGTTATTTTCTAATCCTTCAATACCGCTGACACTGCCTGTCCAAGTATAATCTCCTGCATTATTTGTATGTTTATTATTATCTTTTAAGGCATTATCTTTAGTCATTGTTACACCAATGTTTGCTTTATCCCCATTTGTTAATCCTGTTACGTTACTTACTCCATAATCACTTAAGTTTGGATCTCCATATGTGTGATATACCTTATTTAAATCTACTACTAAATCTGCTTTGTTTACTACAGATTGTCCTTCATGTACAGTTACTTCATAGTTTCCTAAATCTATATTTCCATTTACAAAATCTATTGTTCCTGTACCTGCATCTCCTGTCCATTTTCCATTTGTTCCATCTAGTGCTTTATCATTTGTATATGCAATATTATTTTTATCTATTTCTCCTCTTACTTCATTCTCATTATCTCCATTTACTACGTTTCCTACTGTATATCCATATTTACTTTCATCAAATTTTGTTCCATATGTTGTATTTACATTATTTACATATACATCTAATTTAGCTTTATTTACTTTAGAATCTCCTATTACAGTAGTATCAAATTCATAGTTTTTAAGTGAACCAATAATGTTTCCTGTCCAATTATAATCACCAACATTATTTGTTACTTTTCCTGTTGTATTTCCTGTTAACGCACCATCTTTTATTGAACTCTTGTCTAAACCAATTAAACCACTAAAATCTTCTCCATTAACCCAACCATCTATAGTAATTCCATAACCTCCATTTTGAATAGTTGTATTACCATATATACGATCTAAATAATTACCTGTGATAGTGAGTTTTGCTTTATCTATTTTTATTTTATCTTTATCATTTATACCTGTTGCCAAATCAATATCATAACCAAGATTATTAGGATTAAATGTATCACCTGCACCACTAGAAGCAATCTGTCCAGAATATAACCAATCTGTGTATATATCTGCATCTTTATGGCTATTGGAACCCATTAAACCGGCAGCATTATGGGCATCAAATTTTTTACCTGATAAATCTGTAAGCATTCCCTTTGCTATTGCTTCATTAATATCTACAGATTGCTCGTTACCATTATATACAAAATCAGGTTTTTTGCTAGGATCATAGCTTACACTTGTTAAAAATACTTTTAATACTTTATATTTATTACCATCTTTTGTATATGTTTTCCAAATAGAAGTTTTACTATAATCATTACTATTTTCTTTACCTGTACCTACAAGATTATCTACACTGTCATTTACTTTAGTAGTACTATAAGCATTAGTTAATGTACCTTTTGTATTATCACCAATTATTGCACCAACATTACTTCCACCATCAATAGTTTCATTTTTTCCGTCAGCTGTCATAATGGTATTAAATACTTGGTCTACATTGCCTTCATTAGTACCTACAATACCGCCAACATTCTTGCTACCACTAGCAACAATATTTCCTGTATTATATCCAGCAGTTAATTTACCAGTATTTTTACCAATTAAACCACCAATATTAGAACCATTTCCTGTAGCTGTAATAGTACCATTATTATAAATCTGATATTTATAGTAATGACTAGCTTCATCTCTACCACCTTCAATAGTTCCGCTATTAACACCGATTAAGCCACCAACATTATTTACGCCACTAACATTTCCTTTTACTTCATTTTTAAGTGAGGAATGATCAATATCACCTATATTTTCACCAAAAATACCACCTGTGCCTGTTGTGCCTGCTGTTCCTGTTACTGTTCCTGAATTAACAAATTCTGCATATTGTATATTAGCTTCATTTTTGCCAAAAATGCCACCTGCTCCGCCAGCTTCAGCTATTACTGTACCTTCATTTTTTATACCAATAATATTATCAACAGTTCCTATAATATATTTAGTATTTAAACCAGCTACACCGCCTACATAATCTTTACCAGTAACTTTGCCTTTATTACCAGCTCCAGATAATGTACCATCATTTTGTCCTGTAATACCACCTACATAAGTAGCTCCACTAGCATTGATGTTACCACTATTAGTAGCATTAGTAATAGTACCTTTATTTATTCCAGTTACTCCGCCAAAATACTGTGCATTTGAACCTGTTGCATTTAAAACAATATCATTATTTACATTTGTAATAGTGCCATTATTTTCGCCAGCAATACCACCTACATATTGATTGCCCGTAATACTGCCACGATTAATTAAATTTGTACCTGTAGTAGAAATGCTACCATTATTTGTACCAGCAATACCACCTACATATTGTTCACCAGTGATTTCAGCAGAACTATCATTTGTTAAATTTGTAAGTGTAACATCGTTACCGTTACTACCTACAAGACCACCTACATAATTAACGCCTGTAATTACTCCATTATTTCTACCATTAGATATATTACCAATTGTACTACCTACAAGACCACCTGTATAATTACCTTCAGCTGTAACACTTGCACCATTTACAATTAAAGATATCTCACCAGAGTTTGTACCAGCGATACCACCTACATTACTTAAACCTTTAACAATACTTTCATTATAGGCATCATGTAAAGTCCCCTTATTTATACCAGCAATACCACCTGTATTATCAACTAATATACTACTACCAGTTACACCATAGGCATTTACATTATCCAATCCTTCACCAGATGCTGTATTTACACCTACTATACCGCCTAAACTATAAGTATTATTTTTACTACCACTAGCAATAACAGCTGAATGACTTTGTGAATTAGATACTAAGCCAGTATTAATACCAGCAATACCACCTGCTGTTGTTAATGCTCCACCAGAATTTTGTCCAGCAATAACACTATCTCTAGATGTAGCATTATCAACTGTACCAGTATTAGTACCTACTACACCGCCTGCTGCCCCAACGTGTTTGCCATCTAATACTACACTATCTGTACTACCTAAAGCTTCTACTGTATTGCCAAGTGTAGTTACATTATCAATTGTACCATTATTAGTACCTGCGATAGCACCTACATTATCATAACCTTTAAAAGTAGATGAATATACTTTTAAATTTTTAACAATACCTTTTTCTCCAATAGTACCAAATACACCTACATTATCAGTTTGACTATTATCTTTATTTTCTACATTTAAACCGATAATACGATTTCCTCTACCATCAAATTTACCAGTAAATACTGTACCATTGCTACCAATAGATTTATAATCTATTACATCTGTAGCATTAATATCATTTTTAAGAGCAAAATTATAAGATAAAATATTGCTATTTGAATTCTTAGTAGCATATTTTTGTATACCTTTTAACTGCTCTCCATCAGCTACCCAGATATAAACAAAATCTTTTCCTGTTTCATTATTATTTCCTGTTACATTTAATTTATCTAATTTATCTGATAAAGTTTTTTCATTTAGATCATATTTTTTTAAATTAAATTCATTATTATTATAATCCCACATATCAATAGTGATTTTTGCATTATCTGTACCTTTAAAATTAATAGATTTATTATCACTAAAGGATTTTAAGAAATTATGCATTCTACCTTTAATAATAGCATCACTAATGGCACTTTCTGTAGTACCTGTTTTTAAACTTTGATTTTCAACATAATAAGTTAATAAATAGTTTATAAAAGCATCTAATTGTGTTGAATCCATTTTATTTACTGATTCTAAATTAGTAATAATCTCTTTAATTTTATCATGATATAAGCTTCCGTCATTAGCTACTAATGCTTCATATAAATTATTAGTATATTGTTTTAAGCTTACTTTACCTATATTGGAAATATCTAATACAATTTCCCCTGCACTATTTTTTCCAGTATCAGCAGTTAAATCTCCACCTATGACCATATCACTATCAACATAGACATTATTACCTGATAAACTTACATCACCTTGTGTATCAATAATACCTTTTTCCATATTGCCATAGTAGATATTTACATCACCGCCATTTGTAGCTGAAATAAAGACATCTCCCGTGCTATCTTTTCCAGCTGTAACTGTATGAGCATAGCCTTCTGCAATATTTGACATTTCAGCATTTTGATCTGTTAAATCACTTCCAATATTATACTTATATTCATCACTTATACTACCTTTAATACCATCTATAGTAGTTGCTTGATCAGCTACTGCTGTTTTTATTTCACCATAGGTATTTACATTAGCACCTGTAATAGTGATATCACCTTGTGTTTTATTTCCAGTAGAAATTATACTACCATAAGCATCAACTGTACCTGTTTCACCTGCATCAATAGTTACAGATGAACCATATATTTTTGAAAAACTACCTAAGCCTATATTTTCAGCATTATTTTTCTTACTACCATAACTTTTAATATTTAAAGCACCATCGCTATAAATAATCCCACCAAATAATCCTACGCCTTTATCGGAGTTTTTAAAGTTATTTAAAGTCAAACCACTATTATATACAGCTAAACCACCATCACCATAAATACCTAATTTTTGCCAATCTAAGTTTACGTTTTTACTACTATCTTGTGCATTAATAATTGTTAATAATGGGTCATATGCTGTACCATATTGAACACTATCTATATTTAAATCGCCCCATAATCTGCTATTAGCATTTAAATAATCAGATGACTCTGGCATAAATGCATTTAATATAGGTGTTGTACCATCATATATACGCCAATCACTATCAGTAAATCCACCATATTCCATTAAATCATCTTTATTACCGTTTTCTATTTCTACAGTAGGTGCTGTAGGTTCTTTTGTATTATTATTTACACTAGTATCTACTGTAACTGTACCTATAGTATCTATATAATAAGCATTACTAATTGTTACATCATGTCCAGTTACACCATTATAATAACTACTTATCATATCAGTTACAACTTTCTTTGTACCAGTATCTACTGAATATAAATTTCCTAAAGTATAAACATTTTTTATTTCCAAACGACCTGGAGCCTTAGCACCACCTATAGTACCTATCATTCCACCTACAGTATTTGTAGTATTTGATGATGCACCTTTTATACTTCTAATAGTTCCTAAATTATATACATTTTCTAATTTAGAGCTTAAATCTGTTTGATATATACCCATACCACCTGCTATACCACCAACATTTGAGCCACTTGCTGAATGTGTTGTTGAATAGTTTGTTATATTTCCTGTATTAAAGGAATTTGTTATATCTCCTTTTACCCACCAACCAGCTATACCACCAGTTACAGTTGCACCATTATAGATGTCTCCATCATTATAAGATTTTTCTACATCACCCGATAGACGTCCTGCTATACCACCCACATGACGACCTTTATAGACAAATTCTTCATCACCAATTTGTCCTTTATTATATACATCATATAAACTGATTTTTGCACTTGTCTCTTCTGTAGAATCGCCTACTATTCCTCCCATATTTAATGGTGATACTGAGGTTGTATCTTTTCTAGTACTTCTAATTTCACCTATATTATAAGAACCAACAATTTCACCATTATACATCATGCCAGCTACACCGCCAACACCAGTATAACCTCTTACATTACCTGTATTATAGGAATTACTAATAGCATATTTATTTTTCTGTTCATTAGTCGGTTCTTGAATATCATTTTTTATATTATCCATAGATATTGTCGTAGATCTATCTATTTTACCTACTATACCGCCTACATTAGCAGCTTTAGATGTATCTAATATTTTGCTTTCATCTACAATGTCTTCTGTATGCACCGTGCCCCTATTAGCAGAGGTATTGATATAGGTATTATTGCCGTACATATAGCCTACAATACCGCCTATATTTCCTACAATAAAACTTTCATCACCTCCTGCATCTGAATCATATCTTACAAACTCTGTTACAATATTATTTCCATTTCTAGCACCGGTAGCCATAATATCGCCACCATTATTAATTGCCTTAGTTATTGTTCCACTTTCTAAATAACCAGCAATACCACCTACATTATGAGCTCCGCGTATATCGTTTTCTTTATTAGTAGCATTAGAAATATCTGTATTGTCTGCACTACCGACAACGCCACCTACATTACCTGCCGTATAATAAGGCATATTAGAATTAGTAGTTGTATCTAATTTAGCAGATATATCTCCATTATTTAGTACATTATCTATTGTATTTTTATCTGTACTACTATCACTTTTACCTACTATACCGCCTATATTAGCTACATTTACATCTTTTGATGCTAATTTAGAATTATTCATGTTTGCGGTATTAACTATACTTTGATTATTTGTATGATAATTATAATAACCAGTAATATAATCAGTAGCATTTATATTACCGTCATTGCTTACATTTTGTACTGTAGAACCATTTTCTAAATTACCTACAATACCACCTACATTATAGCCACCAGTTACATCAAGATGATTATACATCTGAAAACCTGTTTTATTACCAATTGTAGAATGACTTGCTGAACCAACTAACCCACCTATATTATTTGCTGAACCTTTTATATCACCTAAATTATAGGACTCACCATTAAGAGTGCTACTCGATAAACTACCTGCTAAACCACCTACATTAGCAGTACCTGATATTGCACCTGAATTTACTACACCGTTTAAGGTAACATTTGTCCCTGTACCAATAATACCACCAACATTATTTTCTCCCGTTACATTTATGGTATTTTTTACATTTTCAATAACTGCATTAGTTGCGTTACCTACTACAGCCCCAGTATTACTTACCTCAGCATTTTCTGATTCATTAGTAATACTACCTGAAATAAGATTAAAATTACGTATAGTTACTTTTTTATCAGTACTTCCTTCAACAACACCAAATAATCCTGTATTGTTATTTTCTTCATCAATATGAAGACCATATACTTCATATCCTAAACCATCTAAATTTCCAGTAAAGGCATTATTACTATCACCAACAGAATTAAATGTTACCGTATTATCTGCAGTGGCATTTAAATCAATACTATTGCGGAAAGCGTAATTACCACCTAAATTAGTATTCATGGCTTGCAGTTGTTCGCCATCTTTAACCCACATAAAACCATCTGCTTTAGTGAGAGTTGTTTTATCTATTCCCTGTGTATCTTTTACCCCTTCCAAAGTTGCTAATAATAAAGTACCATCATTTTTATCTTTATAAGTTTTATCTACACTATTATAAGCAGTATAACCAAGCACTACATTTTTATTATCAAAATCTGTTTGAGTAGTTTTAATAGTAATATTACCTACACCTAATTGATCTTGACCATTTTTTACTCTATCTACATCTAATACAATTCTATTGCCATCAAATGTAACTTTATTCGCTGCATTAATATTACCTAAACTCATAAGTTCTGCATTTGATGTTTTACTTGTATCTATCAAACTACTAAAATTATTACCATTAAATTGATTTAAATTTTTTTCATTTAAATTCTTATTAGATACATAAAGACTGCCTACATTAATCTGAGCAGAGTTGCCTATTTGCACCCCAGCTGGGTTTACAATATAGATATTACCTTTATCAGCATTTATTGTGCCGTAAATCTGGGATAAATTGCCACCATTAACATAGTTTAATGTATTAAAATTCTCTGGACCTTTAAAATTAACAGTTGCATTAGCACCTATAGAAAAATCTTTCCATTGAATTACAGCATTTTGTTCTGCTTGAGAAATATTCATAATATTATTAGCAGAATTAATAGTAACATTACCCGTTCCACCATCAGGCAATGTATTATTATTAAATGCCGCATACGTTATTGGCATTGTATATAAAGTTGAACTCATAAATATTGCCATAGCAATACTTTTTGTCAATAGTTTTTTATTTCTTATCTTCATGATAGTTCTCCTTTCTTACTTTATATCCTTAAAACATCTTATACATTTGGAACCACCATCTACCACTATGGTCATCTGGTTCTACTAAATCTTCACGTGCATTTATTTTTTTCGACCAATCAAGCTGAGCATACCAATCATTTGGTTTGGCATAGCGAAGTCCTAAGCCCCAACCAGATAAATGTTCTCCGAAATCAAAAGCTTTATTTTCAGCATATCCTGTGTCAATAAATGCTGCTGCTTCTAATCCTTCTATATCTGTTTTGCAACGTACTTCAAATGTAGCAAGATAAGCATCATCACCATATCCATCTCCATTGCCATAAGCACGAACACCATTCATGCCTCCCAAGAAGAATTGTTCACTACCATCTAATGCTCTACTTGCCATTTGTCCATGCATATTAATACGATAATTAAATTTGTTATCATACCAAATATTGAGCCAATCAGCTGTTAATTTATGATAATCACCGTCTAAATAAGAACCACCTTCTGTATCTAGATTTCCATACCAATAAATTAAACTATATTGTGTAAATTGATTAGGATTATATTGACTACCGCTTACACCTACATGCCAAACATCAGCAGTTTTATCTGTAGTTATATTTGGCAATATTCCTGGCAAAATTTTGAAATTTAATTCATCACGTATATCTCTTCTATCATAACCATAAATAGCAGTTACTCTATCTTCTCTATCTCTATATATTGGAGTCATTCCATATATAGAAATACCTTTTGATCTACCGAGTGAATCATACATACTATTTGTATTCAATTCATAATTTGATTGGCTATATGCTATACCAACTCTAGTACCTCTACTGCCAACTGGAGTCTCATAACGTATACCATAGTTCTTTACATCATGACTAGTCAAAGAACCATTGATAATAAATTTATCTCCTTGATGTCCTGGATTATTTATTTCTGTATTAAATCCATAACGATAACGACCAGAATAATATCCCCCACCATTATCGGTGAAAATATAGTTATTCCAAACAGGTCTTTTATCTACAACTAAATCAATACTTGTTGTTCCTGCTTTAGAGCCTGGTTTTAATACAGCTGTTGCTATTACGCCTGGCAAATCATTTATATTATTTATTGCCATTTCTAGTTTTTTATCTAATATTACATCTTCATCTTCTAAGTAATCTATGTATTTTGCTAAAACTTTATCTGCTACGTCTGATTCATTTTTTACTATATTTATTTGATCATATGATGCTATATATATTTTTACTTCTAATATTCCATCTTTAATTTCTTGTGCTGGTATTATTGCTTGCGGTACTGTATATCCGCATGTTCTACAATATTCATTAAGTTCACTAGTCAATGTAGATAATTCACTTATTTTTACATTTCGTTTACTGTATTTGTCCAGTATAGTTGTTAATTTTCCATCATTATCTGGCAAAGTATATCCTGTTAATTTGATTTCATTTACAAAAAAAGCGGGATCTTCCTCTGTTCCGGTATTACCTTCTTGATAGTGTTCCTTTTGTAGTTTACTACTATCTACCACTTCTTGCTGTCCTGTCCTATTATATGGATTAGTTGTTACAGCTTCCTTATCAAAAGTTGGTATTGGCGAGGCTGCCATTGCTGAACTAGAACATAATAGACATAATGCAGCTGTCAGTTTAATACTTTTATTCATTATAATCCACCCCTTTTAAATAAAAAACACCCCCTACCCCCCCCGAAATTAAATCCGGGGTTGTAGGGGGTGTTCCAGTTATAGATATCACCTATATTTATAATGTATTAAATTGTACTTATACTATATCATCATTTTTTATTATAGTCAAAGAATTTAATTATATTATAATATTTAATTAATAAATAGACAAACTTACTCACATATCCCGATAATTACTTATCTATATCACATAATATCTGTTTTAAATCGAAATGATTATTAGATAAATAATAAAAATTACTTATCTAATAATCTTCTCTTAATATATATCTTATTACTTTCCTAACTAATTTTTAATTCAATTAAATTTCAAACCTTTGACTACAATATCCACATCATGCACAAACATACCTGTCATATATTCTACGACTTCTTTTATTTTCTTTTGTATGCCTTGTATCATTGTTGGAATATGACTTCCATAATTTAAAACTACTTCAAAAGAAACTTTTATACCTTTATCTTCACCTTTTTCCCAAACATGGTCAACATGTATATGTGAAGCTTTAAAATCAAAATCTTTATCCTTAGCAATATGCTTAATAATGGATAAAATTGCAGCATCATCTATGATAAGTCTTCCATAATAACTAAAAATTGGTCGTACTATGGATTTTTCACCTAAACGACGGCGTTTTGTACTTGATTTTTTAAAAAATGATTGTATTGGGTCTATCAAATAACCTGAAAAATGTGGTTTTAACTCAATAGTTGGTACAGGAATGATATGTTTACCTTCACGATTGCGATAAAATTGAGCTTTTGCCATTTCTGCTTTTGTAGCAATATCTGCTATATTGATAATTTTGCTAATTGGTGGCAAATTCAAAGCTTTGTCAATGCGATGCACCATATTTTCAGAAGTGCCTAAAATCAAAATTCTATTTGGCTGTTCTTTTTCTATAGCATTTCTCACTTCTTCGGCATGTCCAGGCACTACAAAAACAGCTCGTCTTATCGCCATGATTTTACTTGCTTCTCTTTTCGCAGAATGACCTGCTATGATTTTATTGTCTTTTATCAAAATCCCATCATCTATAATGGCATCAGCTTTATTTTGTCTTGCTACCATTAATGCTCTATGGGATTTTCCTGTTCCACTTGGTCCTACTAACGCAATAACATCCATATCTTATGCTCCTTTTTATCAATATTAAGCTACTTAATTAACATATTTTTAGAATTTTTCGTTTTTTATCAACAATATATTTTAAAAATACAGTTATTATTTCATATTATATATAATTATAATGGTTATTGTCCTTAAACGCAAAGTATGTCTAAAGCTCAATAAATAAATTACTAAACCTTAGACATACCCTGTCTTAAAATTCAACTTAACCTAAAAAGTAATTAGCAAATATGAATAATTTAGTCTATGTACTCATACGACTTCATCTTGATTCAATGATCAATTTTATTGCAGTTCTTTCTTCGCCATCGATTTCTATATCAGCAAAAGCTGGTACACAAACTAAATCAATGCCACTAGGTGCCACAAAGCCACGTGCTATAGCTACTGCTTTTACTGCTTGATTTAATGCTCCTGCACCTACTGCTTGTAATTCTGCTGTTCCTTTTTCTCTTAATACTCCTGCTAAAGCTCCTGCTACAGAATTTGGATTGGATTTTGTTGATACTCTTAATACTTCCATAATGTACACCCCTTAACGATTAGGAATTATTATATAAGTTCGCCAAACAAGTTCCAAAATCCTTTTTTTATAACTGTATACTTGTATATTCTTTATTCTTCGTTAAATAGTATTCTTTCAAAGGATTTCACGCTATTATCTTCTGCTAATTCTAAAACAACAGCAGAAAAAATATTTGGACCTTCTGCCATTTCAAAACGCACTGGTCTACATGTGATGAATTTATCTATTGCATTATTTACATTTATACCAAGGCTTGAATTATAAGGTCCTACCATACCTAAATCACTGATATAAGCTGTTCCTTTAGGTAAAATTCTATTATCAGCTGTCTGCACATGAGTATGAGTTCCAACGACACAAGTTACTTTACCATCGAGATAAAATCCCATAGCTATTTTTTCTGATGTAGCTTCTGCATGTATATCTACTAATATAATATCGCACTGATTTTTAATTTCTTTTAAAATTTCATCGACCTTTTGGAATGGACAGTCCATTGGTGGCATAAATGTTCTACCAGATACATTGATTACACCGATATTTTTAGCTTTAAATGGATAGATACAATATCCTTTACCTGGTGCTCCTTCTGGATAATTGGCAGGTCTTATCAAAAATGGTTCATCATCTATAAAAGATACAATTTCTTTTTGATCCCAAATATGATTACCTGAAGTTACTATATCTGCTCCAGCTCGATAAATTTCATCTAAAGTTTTGCGACTGATACCTCTACCACCTGCAATATTTTCGCCGTTAACTACAACTACATCTATATTATGTTCTTTTTTCAATTCTGGAACATATTTTCTAAATGCTTCTCTACCTGGTCTACCACATACATCACCAACAATTAAAAATTTCAAAATAAATTCTCCTCTTATTTTATTCTTCACAAAATCTATAATTATTTATTAAACACAATCACTCTACCAGCTTCGCGAATACCTATCATTTTTTCTACTACTGGATTAATTTTCAAACTCGCAAACATCGTATCTATTAAATCCATTTGCGCTAACATTGTACTATCTATCATAGGAATTTTATCAGTATCCATAATCAGTAATTCGCCAAATTCTTCATTAATTAAAGTATTTATTAAGCGAAGTTCTCCATGAGAAAAAGTTTTCATATCTCTTTTTATCGTTATAAAAGTAGCTTTTTCTTCTATATTTATTTTTACTTCATCACATTCCACTTGCGTTTTTTCTAAATAATGATAGGACTTTAAACATTCTTCTAATAAAGTTCGTGTTTTTTCTATTTCTTCATCAGTCAATATCTTTTGGATAATATAATTTATATATATTTTTTCATCTGGTTCTATAGATATTTTGCTAATCTCTGGATAATAAATTAATACTGATGTCAATAAATTAACACAATCCATATTAGGTTTTTTCTCATCTTTAGTCTTAGTAATTTGCATTATTGTAACCTCACTGCAAAATCAAATAATATTAATCACAAACTCATTTTATATCTATTTATTCAATTTATCCAAAAAGAGATTTAATGCAAAAAAAGTAGTTATCAATATTAATAACTACTTTCCTGCTTCTACTTTATGTCAAAAGAAATTATTATCTTTATTTTGCATAATCAACTACACGAGTTTCTCTAATTACAGTTACTTTTATCTGTCCTGGATATTCAAGTTCAGCTTCAATTTTCTTAGTGATATCATGAGCCAAAGCAACAGTTGAGATATCATCCATTTTTTCTGGTTTAACCATAATGCGAATTTCTCTACCTGCTTGAATAGCAAATGAACGGTCAACACCTTCAAAGGATTCTGCTATTTCTTCAAGACGTTTTAAACGTTTCAAATAAGATTCTAAACTTTCACGTCTAGCACCTGGACGTGCGGCTGATACAGCATCAGCTGCTGCAACGAGTACAGCTTCCACAGTTTTTGCTTCTTCATCACCATGATGAGCAGCTATAGCATTTACAACATCAGCAGATTCACGATATTTTTTCGCTAAATCTGCACCGATAGTAACATGTGGACCTTCAACTTCATGGTCAATGGCTTTACCTATATCATGTAATAAACCGCCACGTTTAGCAAGATTTACATCAACACCTAATTCAGCAGCCATTACACCTGCTAAATGAGATACTTCTACAGAATGATTTAATACATTTTGACCATAACTTGTACGATATTTTAATCTACCTAATAATTTTACAATTTCTGGATGTAATCCATGTACACCAGTTTCAAAGCAAGCTTGTTCTCCTGCTTCTTTAATGCGTTGGTCTACTTCTTTACGAGCTTTTTCTACCATCTCTTCAATGCGAGCTGGGTGAATACGCCCATCTGTAATGAGTTTTTCCAAAGCAATACGTGCAATTTCACGACGAACAGGATCAAAACCAGATAAAATTACAGCTTCTGGTGTATCATCAATAATTAAATCAATACCTGTCATTGTTTCTAAGGCACGAATATTTCTACCTTCACGACCAATGATGCGACCTTTCATCTCATCATTTGGCAATGCTACTACAGAAACAGTAGTTTCTGCTACATGGTCAGCAGCACATCTTTGAATAGCCAAAGAAATGATATTTCTAGCACGTTTTTCTGCTTCTTCTTTTGCTTGCTGTTCATATTCTTTAATCATTACAGCTTTATCGTGTTTGATTTCGATTTCAGCATCTGCAAGTAACATACTGCGTGCATCTTCTGTAGTAAGTCCAGAAATACGTTCTAATTCTTCTAACTGTTTTGCATGAAGTGCTTCTATTTTTGCTTGAGATTTATCAATCTCAGCTTCTTTACGATTTAAAACTTCTTCTTTTTTCTCTAAAGAATCAATTTTTCTATCTAAATTTTCTTCTTTTTGTACCAAACGACGTTCTTGACGGGAAAGTTCATTTCTACGGTCTTTTGTATCGCGGTCTAACTCTTGACGCATTCTATGTATTTCTTCTTTTGCTTCAAGAGTTGCTTCTTTTTTCTTAGTTTCAATCTGTTTTTCGGCTTCTGTAACAATTCTTCTTGCTTCAGCTTCAGCAGAGCCAATTTGTGATTCTGCACTGCGTTTTCTCATCCAATAGCCCGCACCTAAGCCTACAACTAGTGCAAGTATTATCGCTAATAATAATTCAACGATAATCTCCACCCCCCTTTACGTTAAATTTTTCTAAATATTCTTTACAAATTCATATAGCTGACGTAACCATATAGAAGTATTGTAAAGGTTTTTAGAAACAGTGTCAAGATTACTTACCTATTAATGACACATTAACATTCCTAAAAGAAAGCCATCACTATATCTTTAGTAATGGCTTTCTTTTCACTTTATCTTATTTGCTTTTTTACTGTATCAAATTAGAGTTTTATCATCAATTCCATAACAATTTCATCCAATTTGGATATTCCTTTTCTAAATGAACTGTAATTGCATTTAATAAATCCATTACTAATTCACCATCTAAATCATCATTTTTATTAGGAATATACATATCTAAATATAAAGCATTATCTGCACCTAGATAATATTTTACTGCTTTATAATTTATATTCATCTCATTTACACAGCGAATAAATTCATCTTTATTTTTCATATATTCAATGTCTGGTATTACCTGTACGCGTAAAATAACATAAATACTTTCATCCATTACAATTACAGCAGGCAATTTTTGACCAAATACTTTTACATATGTATGAAAAGTAACTCGTGCATTTTCTTCTTCATTATTATTTATACTTTCTTCTACTTTGAAATTTGTAATATTATTTTCTGCTATATAAGCTTTAAATTTTTCTGCTTTTAAATTCATTTTGCACCATTCCTTCATTAAAATATATTTTTATCATCAATATAAAAATAAAAACGCATCTCTGATAAATTATAAAACATATATTATCTTGATTATGTTATATATATATATTATCATTATTTTATAATTTTATATATTCCTTTTTAGTCTTTCGATAAATTTTATGATTATGTTTTTCATAATCTCTGGAGTGATTAAGATGAAAACTGATAATATGGATATTACAATTGATGATATTATCAATACCGTAAAAAGTTACAATCCACAAGCTAATTTTGATTTAATTACTAAAGCTTATAATCTTGCTTATGAGGCACATGCTGACCAAAAACGTATTTCAGGTGAAATGTATATCACACATCCATTACATGTTGCTATGATTTTAACTGATTTACATATCGATGATGTTACTATTGCTGCTGCCTTATTGCATGACGTTGTGGAAGATACAATCTATACCATTGAACAAATGAAAGAACTCTTTGGCGAAGAAGTTGCTATGCTCATTGACGGCGTAACTAAACTCAGCAAAATGAAATATAAATCCAAAGAGGACCAACAGCTTGAAACATATCGTAAAATGTTTTTAGCTATGGCTAAAGATATTCGTGTAATCATGATAAAATTAGCCGACCGCTTGCATAATATGCGTACCTTAAAATATATGCGTGAAGAAAAACAAAAACGCATTGCTAAAGAAACGCTAGAAGTTTATGCACCACTTGCTAATCGCCTTGGTATTTCCAATATCAAATGGGAACTTGAAGATTTATGTTTGCGTTATCTTGAACCTGAAACTTATTATGATTTAGTCGATAAAGTAAACCAAAAACGTGAAGAACGTCAAGGTTTTATCAATGACGCTGTGGCAAAAATACAGCAAGAATTTGATAAAATTCATTTAAAAGGTGAAATCAAAGGTAGAGCAAAACATTTCTACAGTATCTACCGCAAAATGAAAAAAAGCAATAAAGATATCTCCGATATTTTCGATTTACTCGCTGTGCGTGTATTAGTGCAAACTATCCCTGATTGCTACACTGTACTTGGTATTATCCACGCTATGTGGAAACCACTACCAGGTAGATTTAAAGATTATATCGCTGTACCAAAAACTAACGGCTATCAATCTTTGCATACTACTGTAATCACAGATAATGGTCTTCCACTTGAAATTCAAATTCGTACTTTTGCTATGCACGCTATTTCAGAATATGGTATTGCTGCTCACTGGAAATATAAAGAAGCTGGCAATAAAAGCATAGGAGCTAATAGCGAATACGATAAAAAACTTTCATGGCTTCGCCAAATGATTACACTTCAAGATGAATTTTCCGACCCACGCGAATATTTTGAAGCACTCAAAATTGATATTTTCTCCGATGAAGTATTCGTATATACTCCTCGCGGTGATGTTATCAATTTACCAAAAGGCTCAAACCCTATAGATTTTGCTTATCACATTCATACAGATATCGGCAATCACTGTGTAGGTGCTAAAGTAAATGGCAAAATTGTTCCACTTGAATATACTTTACAAAACGGTGATATTGTTTCTGTAATTACCAATAAACAAAATAATGGTCCAAGTCCAGATTGGTTAAATATCGTAGCTTCTTCACAGACAAGAACAAAAATCCGCCAATGGTTCAAAAAACAACGCCGTGAAGAAAATATCGCCCGTGGTCTTGAATTATTAGAAAATGAAGCTAAACATTTAGGCTATAATTTTAGAGATTTAGCCAAAAATGATAGACTTTTACAAGTGGCTCAAAAATTAAATATCCAAAATACTGATGATATGTTTGCTTCTATCGGTTTTGGTGGTATCACTGTAAATAGCATTATGAGTAAACTCATTGCTTTTTATAAAAAAGACCTACAGGAAATCACCCCTCCGGATATTTCACAAATGCTTGAAAAAATCAAGCCTAAAACACCTAAGAAAAAAGCAAGTCATGGTATTTTAGTCGAAGGTGAAGATGGTTTCCTTGTGCATTTAGCAAAATGTTGTAATCCTATTCCAGGCGACCAAATAATCGGTTATATAACTCGTGGTCGCGGGGTATCCGTTCATCGTGCCGATTGTCCAAATGTATTGCGTGAAGGCAATGATATGATGCGCGTCATTGATGTAAATTGGGATATCAGCACAGACCAATCTTATCCTGTAACTATCGAAGTTGGTTGTTACGATAGACAAGGTATCTTAACTGAAATTATCGCTAGAATTTCTGATGCGAAAATAAATATTGAAAATATCTCCTCTCGCAGTATTCCTAGCAATAAAACTGCTGTCATGACTATTACTTTCCATACAAAAAATTTAGCTCGTGCAGAACAATTAATGAATACACTCCGCCGTCTTAAAGATGTTTATAGCGTTCGTCGTAATTTGAGTAGTTCTGCTAAAGAAAAATAAACTAATAAAAATTACAAAGGAGCATTATCATGAAAATAAAAGCCTTAGTAGTTGGTCCAATCATGGAAAATTGCTATATTTTATATGATGAACAAACTTTAGAAGGCATAATCGTCGACCCAGGCGATGAAGCTACAAGTATTTTAAATGTAGTAGATAATTTAAAACTTCATATTAAATATATTGTAAATACACATGGTCATGCTGACCATATTGGCGCTAATAAAGAATTAGGTTTAGCTCTAAAAGCAAAATTGGCTATTCATGCTGATGATGCTTGTATGCTCACTGACCCACATCTCAATCTTTCTGAAAATGGCTATATGGGTAGACCTATAATTTCTCAACCTGCCGATATAATCTTACATGAAGGCGATATTATTTCTTTTGGCAATTGCAATCTAAAAGTAATCCATACTCCAGGGCATACACCTGGTGGAATTTGCCTTGTTGGTGAAGGCGTTGTTATGAGTGGCGACTCTTTATTTGCTGGCTCTATTGGTAGAACTGATTTTCCTACTGGCTCTATGACTGATTTAATTTCCAATTTAAAAGCAAAAATCTTGACTTTAGATGAAAATTTAACTGTTTTTCCTGGTCATGGTGGAGCAACTACTATTGCCTATGAAAAACAAATCAATCCTTATTTAGGTTAAATGAAAATGATACATGATTTTTCACCTGAAATATTAGATTTAAATACTATTGATGAAGCGCGCCAAGCTATGCAAGATATCCACTGCACTGATGCTGGCATAAAAATAATGCAAGATAAAGCTCTTTTCAAAGTGATAAAACTTTATGATGTAAATAGCAAAGCTGCCAATATTTTAAAACAAACATTTTTAAGCAAAGGTGGCGAAGTTGCTATCTCTCGTCATTGTGCTGATTTAAGCAAAGAAACTAGTGATGTCATCATTATGGCGACTATATATCAATATAAAAGAGCCATACCTGTATTGAAAATGCAACCTTGGAAATTAAAACAAATCGCTGAAATTTTAACTACCATGATAAAAGAGGTTTAAAGATGTTTTATTCTTGTAAATATCAATTTGAAAATATCTCTTTATATCTAGTAGCGACAGAAACTCATTTAATTAATATTCAATTTACGCAACCACAAAAAGCTCTGTTACAAACAACAGAGCTTTTATCTATGGCTACTATTCAATTAGATGAATACTTCCAAGGGAAACGCACTACATTTTCTTTACCATTTAAATTAACAGGTACGCCATTTCAACTTGCAGTATGGAAAGAACTTCAAAATATTCCCTATGGAAAAACTACTAGTTATAAAGAAATCGCTCAAAAAATCAATAAGCCTAAAGCATGTCGAGCTGTAGGCATGGCTAATAATAAAAACCCACTGCCTATTATCATTCCCTGTCATCGTGTGATTGGCTCTAATGGAAAATTAATCGGTTATGCAGGTGGATTAAAATTAAAAAATTATCTCTTAGAATTAGAAAAATCACATACTAATTTTTAATATAAAACTACAAATATAAGAAGGTTGATTTTATGAACTACAAAGGCGTTATATTTGACCTTGATGGCACTCTTGTCAATTCTTTAACAGATTTAGCAAATAGTGTAAACACTGTACTTACTGAATATAATTTACCTACTCATGATATCGAAAGTTATAAATATCGTGTAGGTAACGGCATAAAAAAATTAATGGAGCGTTCCCTACCTCAAGATAAACAATATCTTTTAGATGAAGCTTTAGCTAAATTCAAGCAAGTATACGCTAAACATAATTTAGACCATACAGCTCCTTATGAAGATATCTTAACTTTATTAAAAAAATTGCAACAACAAAATATAAAACTCGGTATTTGTACAAATAAACATGATGAAGCTGCCAAAAATATCGTAAAATTATTATTTGGTGAAGGTATTTTCAGCGAAATAATCGGCGATAAAGCTGGCTTAAAACGCAAACCAGACCCAGGCAAAGTCTTGATGATTGCCCAAAATTGGCAATTAAAACCTCAAGAAATAGCTTATCTTGGAGACTCTGATGTAGATATGCAGACTGCCAAAAATGCCGATATGTTAGCTGTTGGTGTATTATGGGGCTTTAGACCTGCTGATGAATTAAAACAAAATGGCGCAGATATTTTAATTGCTAAACCACTTGATTTATTAACTCAAGTATCATTTGCTAAATAATTATTTATTATAGAAAGGATTTTTTAATTAATGAAAAGTAAAATTCCTGTTCAAGTAGGACAGAAATATGAAATAAAAATCACAGGAATGGGGCAAAGCGGTGAAGGCGTTGGACGCTTTGAAAATTTCACTGTATTTATTCCTTATGCACTTCCTGGAGAAACTGTAGAAGCTAAAATCACACTTGTGAAAAAAAATTACGCTACAGGTGAAATAGTATCTATTCTTGAAAAAACTTCAGACAGAATAAAACCCATCTGTAAAGTATATGATGACTGTGGTGCTTGCCAGCTTCAACATTATTCTTATGAAGCTCAACTCAATGCTAAAAAACAAAAAGTAATCGATATGATGGAACATATCGCCATCAAAAAAGATATCATCATTCATCCTACTATGCCATCTGTTCACGAATGGCACTATCGCAATAAAATGCAATTTCCAATCGGCAGAAGTAAAAAAGAAGGTATTATCGTTGGTTGTTATGCCCATAGCAGTCATAATATCATCAATACTGAAAACTGCCATATTCAAAAACATACAAATAATGTAATTGCCAATGCTGTACGTGAAATGGCTACAAAATTTAAATTAAGTGTCTATGATGAAAAAACTCATTATGGTCTTTTACGCCATGTTGTAGGTCGCACTAATCGCGACGAAACTGAATGTATGGTCGTACTCGTTACTGCTCAACCAAAAATACCTCGCGTGCGTGAAATCGTGAATTTCTTACGCTCCAAAATTCCAAATTTGACAAGTGTCGTACAAAATATCAATACTGGTAGAAATAATATCATCATGGGCAAAGAGTGCAAAATTCTTTGGGGTGCCTCTCATATCACAGACAGATTAGGCAGTCTAAAATTCAAAATATCTGCACTTTCCTTCTTCCAAGTAAATACAGAACAAGCAGAAAAATTATATGAATGTGCTTTAAAATACGCTAATTTAACGGGCAAAGAAACTGTAATTGACGGCTATTGTGGCACAGGTACTATCTCTTTATTTTTAGCTCAAAAAGCAAAAAAAGTTTACGGTATGGAAATCGTACCTGAAGCAATCCGCGACGCTATTGCTAATGCTCGTGATAACAATATAAGAAATGCTGAATTTTTGACAGGCGATGCTGCTAAATTAATGCCTCAACTCTATCGCAAAGGACTTCGTCCAGATGTAATCGTAACTGACCCACCAAGAGCAGGCTGTGCACCAGAAGTTTTAAAAACTTTCGCTGCCATGAGACCAAAACGCATTGTCTACGTATCTTGTAACCCAGCATCACTTGCTCGCGATATCGGTATCTTAGACGAATTAGGCTATAAAGCTACAGAAATCCAACCTGTAGACATGTTCCCACAAACAGGTCATGTAGAATCTGTATGTTTACTAATAAAAAAATAATCATCTATCTGTTCATTTTTCTTTTAACCAAAAGAAAAATGAACCAAAAAGAAAAATGAACCAAAAAGAAAAAGCCCCGCAATATTGATTTTACTTTGACAAAGATAAAACTATGTCTACAACGCTCTAA
>OLTD01000368.1_pt1 | contig 24198 bp, 14 predicted proteins | sample 1643231 | NCBI WGS metagenome assembly OLTD01 (sample SAMEA3136647, study PRJEB25190) | human gut metagenome | biome: human gut; feature: human-associated habitat; material: faeces | place: Austria | collected 2013
AGCTTGTCGCCCTTCGAAAGCTCGATCGTGGCGCCGGAATCCTTAAGGTCATAACGCTGGGAAATCTCGCGCGTGGTCTGCTGGAAGGCGTTGTCGACCTCTTGCATGTTGACCTCGGACACGACGTCGAAGCTGGAATCTTTAGCCATGATGTTTCCTTTCGCGTACGAGCGGCTTAGTAGCTATCGTACGAATAGTCGGTGGAATCGGTGGGCGTCTGACCGTCAGATGCGGTATCGGCGCCATCCGTGGACTGGGCATCGGTGCCGTCGGTGGTGTCGGCACCATCGGTGGTGTCGGTACCATCAGAACTTTCACCATTCTCGGAATCGGTCGTCTCCTTCTTGGGAACAGTGATCGTCACACGCGCCACGCCCGAGGTCTTGGTATCGTAACGGACCTTTTCACCGTTCTTGGTAACGGTGACATCGGAAGGCTTGGACGTGGTGATCTCGATCGAGGACTCGGGCGTGTACTCCTGCTCAAAGGGGCCAGTCGCCTGGGCGCCATAGACCGACTTGCCGTCGACCTTGACCTCAATCCACGCGGTCTTTCCCTTGGCAACGGAGACTTTGACCTTCGTGACCTCGTTCTCTTCCTTCTTGGCCGTCGTCTTGGTAGCGTCCGAATCAGCCGACTCATCCGTAGCCTCATCGGTGTCTTCGTCCTCGTCGACCGTTTCGGTCTTCTTAGAAGACTTCTTGGTCGTCGTCTTGGTGGCAGCGGGCGTCTCGGGCGTGTTCTCGGGCGCCGAAGATGCGCAGCCGCGCAGAAGCACCACGATGAGCACAATCAGCAGCAACACCACGGCACCGATGCCGGCGTAGACGATACGCGGATCGAGCCCGTTGTTATGAGGAGTACGTGATCCGCCGCGTCCACGACTGGAACTGTTGCGGCCGCCTCCCTGAGGCATACGACCACGATTACTATCGGAACGGCCGCGATAGCCACCCTGGCCCTGAAGGCTGCGCTGACCCGAGCGGGGCGCAAGTTCACCGCGGCCTTGATAGCCACGCTGGCCCGAACGCGGAGCCGAAGAGCGCTGGCCATACGGCTGTGATTGAGAGCGAAGACGCGGCGTCACCTGCGTGGTATCGGCATCCGCATAGCCACCGCGAGAGCGTCCCGTAGAGGCACCACGGTAACCGCGATCGGAATAGCCGCCGTCGCCGTAGCCAACACGAGGGTCCCGCGCAACGCCGCGGGCAGCGGGAAGTGCGCGGTCCTCGGGCATCGGCGTACTGCGGAACCGGTCACGCTGTGAGCGAATCTCCTCGCCCGAACCCGTCTCGGTAATATAACCGGCCTGCTGAGGACGCTGTCCATAGCGGGTCGAACGACCGCTCTGAACCATCAGGAAGCGCCCGTTATCGACCGAGGAACGCGAATTGACGTAGCCGGCGGCGTCCTGAAAACGACCGCCCTGCTGCGACGTCTCGCGTTCGTATGCCATCAGGTCGTCAAAGTAGGCATTGACGACCTCGCGCGGATTGAGGCCCAAAAAGCGAGCATAGCTCGAAATCATGCCCTGCGCATAGCCGCGCGGCGGCATCGAAGCAAAGTTACCGGTCTCGAAAAACTCGATGATCTGCGGCCTGATTTTGATGGTGTTGGCGACCTGCTGAATGGAAAGGCCCATTCGGCGACGCTGCTCGAGCAGCATGTCACCAAAGCGTGCAGCCATCAGAATCCTCCAAACTCACGATCTTCACGTGCCATCTCGGCGTCGACAGATTTCAGCGCGGCAAGACCCTCTTCGTCCAGCAGAACCTCACGCGGCTTGGAACCGTCAGGCGGGCCGACGACACCCTTTTCTTCCAGCATGTCCATAATACGCCCGGCACGCGCATAGCCAACCTTCAGACGGCGTTGCAGGCCAGATGTGGAGCCCAGCTGCGATTCCACCACAATATGGGCGGCTTCCCAAATGAGCGGATCATCGTCTTGCGGCTCGGCGACTCCGGTGCGGACAATGCCGCCGCCACCCGCCATGGACATGGAAGCGGGCGCCACGGCAGACAGAATCTCCTCGTGGTAGTCAGGCTCGCTCTGCGACTTGACGAACTCGACAATCTCGTTGATTTCGTCGTCCGAGACAAAACAGCCCTGGATACGGCGAGGCTTGCCCCAGTCGACCTTAGAGAACAGCATATCGCCCAGACCGGTGAGCTTTTCGGCGCCCATCTGGTCGATGATGACGCGAGAATCGATGCCCGTAGCGACGTTAAAGGCAATACGGTTGGTAATATTGGCCTTGATGAGACCCGTCACTACGTTGGAACTGGGGCGCTGCGTGGCCACGATAAGGTGGATACCGGCGGCACGGCCCAGCTGGGCGATACGCACAATCGAGGCCTCCACGTCCTTGCCGGCGACCATCATCAGGTCCGAAAGCTCGTCGATGATGATGACCAGGTAGGGCATCTTTTGCGGCGGGTTATCGTAATGCTCAAACTCGCCGGCGGCCTGCTTTTCGTTGTAGGTCGAGATCTTACGCACGTTGAGACGCTCGAAGACCTTCAGGCGACGCTCCATCTCGGACACGGCCCATTGCAGAGCGCTCGCGGCCTGCTTGGGCTCGGTCACCACGGGCACATAGAGATGCGGCAGACCGTTATAGCCCGCAAGCTCGACGCGCTTGGGGTCGACCATGATCAGGCGAACGTCCTCGGGAAGCGCGCGCATGAGCAGGGTCGTGATGATGGAGTTGATCATGACCGACTTACCGGAACCGGTCGTACCGGCGATCAGCAGGTGGGGCATCTTGGCAAGGTCGGCGACAACCGGCGTGCCCTCGGCATCGCGACCAATGGCTAGCTCGAGCGGACCGCCCTTCACATAGGGCAGAACGTCGCCCAGGTTGACGTTCTGGCGCTTGCGGTTGGGAATCTCGATGCCCACGAGCGAGGTGCCGGGGATCGGGGCAAAGATACGTACCGACTGGGCAGCGAGCGAAAGCGCGATATCGTCCTCGAGGCTCGAAATCTTGCTCACGCGCTCGCCCTCACCAGGCTGCAGCTTAAAGGTCGTCACCGTGGGGCCGGCGATCCAGCCGACCACGCGGGCACTGCGGCCAAACTCAAGCAAGGTGGATTGCAGTGACTCAGCGGTCTGCTCCAACTCCTTGTCCGAAGACGCGGCGGAAGCCGACTGCGGGTTGGCATGCAGGATTTCGAGCGGCGGAAGCTTGAGGCCGTCCTCTTCTTCGCCCTCGTTATCTGCGGCGCCACCGTCCGCTCCCCCATCGCTAGCCGCAGCCGATTCGACGGCACTCGAGGCAGGCGCATCGGCAACCTTGGGATGCTTCAAGAAGTCGGGAATCTGAGGTGCTGCCGAGACAGGATTCACGGCAAACGGCGGCTCGGACTCGTCGATCTTATCGGGGTCGTCTTCCATCGAAAGTTGACCGGTTACCTGGTCGCGCTTTGCATGGCGACGCGGCAGCAAAGTTGTCTTTGCGGTCTCAATCGGAGCCTCGTCGTCCTCGTCATCGCCCTCGGTAAGCTCAATCTCGCTATCGGACCAGGACGGGTCGGGCTCACTCGTATTGAGCTTAGGCGTGGCCTTGCCCTTCTTGGCATGGCGGCGCGGCAGCAGCGTCGTCTTAGCGCGCTCGGCCTCCACGGCATCGGATACGTCGACAAACGGATCCTCGTCCTCGTCGTCATTGTCCAAAACCGGGTCCACATCGTTGCCCATGACCGTGGTCACGGCAGCATCGGAGCCCTTTTGACGAAGAATGCTCAGGTGCGGACGGGCAACGCCGGGCACCGACAGGGCTTCGTCGTCACCCCACGGACTCGCGTTAACATCGGCACGACGGCGCTCGGCAAAATCGGCCGCGCGGTCGCGAGCAGAGCGCAAAACGCCGCCAACCGAAAAGCCGATGATGACCAAGCCCACGACGACAAGGCCCAACAGGACTACCATCGCGATAGGCTTACCCAGGGCATTCTGCAGCGCACTCGCAATAAACGCACCGATGTAGCCACCCGAGGCGGACAAATTTTGCGGCGTGAACATAAGGTCACACGAGTCGCTCGTACCCGGCACCATCAGCGAGAGAATGGAGACGACGGCGATAAAGACCACGGCGCCGCCCGCAACAGAGCGCACGTTGAGCGGCGAGTCCTCGCCTAAAAAAAGCGTGGCGGCAAACAGCAAAATGACGATCGGCAGCACGTAGGCGCCCAGACCAAAGCCCAGGTGGTAGAAACCGGCAACCGCAGCCGTAACGGGTGCGGTCGCCGGCGAAATCACGGCAATGAAGGACGCAATCGCCAAAACGGCTATGACCACGCCGGCGATATCGCGGTTGGCCGAGGGCTCGACCAAGGGCTCAAAATCGTCAAAGTCCGCCTCGTGGCCCTTATTGGCACGCAGATGGGAACCGGCACCCTTAGCAGATGCCGGTTGGTTGTTGGCCTTATTGCCTTTGGCGTTTTGTGCAGATCCGCGCGCCAAACTAAACCTCCATGACGACCGGGATGATCATCGGACGGGTGCGCGTACGGCTCCAGATAAAGTTAGAGAGCGAGTCGCGCACGGCCTTGCGAATGGCATCGGAACCGCTGCTCGTAAAGCTGAACTTGCCCTTCTCGATCGTCTTCATGATGGACGCGGAGGCATCCTCGGAGAACTGGTCGTCGATGGCAAACGAGACGCCGCGGCCCGAGAACTCGATGGCCACGATCTTCTTGTGCTTGAGCGAGACGATGGCAACAGCGGTAACCATACCGTCGTTGGCGAGCTTCTGACGATCGCGCAGGACGATGGGGTCGGTATCGCCGATACGCAGGCCGTCGACGTAGACGACGCCGGACTCGACGGGCGTACCGCGTTTGACGATACCGCCGCGCATCTCGAGCGTGTCGCCGTTATCGAGGATAAAGATGTGATCGTCCTTGATGCCCATCTTACGAGCAAGCTGGGCATGGGCACGCAGATGCACGGCCTCGCCGTGAACCGGCATAAAGTAGGTGGGCTTGGCCATGGCCATCAGGAGCTTGAGTTCCTCCTGGCTACCGTGACCGGAGACGTGAACGAGAGCGCGGTTCTTATCCCACACGTCGCAACCGAGTTTGGCCAGGCTGTTGACGACCTGCTGGACGGCTTTCTCATTGCCAGGAACAGGAGTTGCTGAGAGGATGACGGTATCGCCCTCGTGGATAGAGAGCGTCTTGTGCTCGCCGTTGGCCATGCGAGACAGGGCCGACAGCGGCTCGCCCTGCGAACCGGTGCACATGACAACGATCTTGTCGTCAGGCAGGTTATCGATGTCGAAGGCATCGATAATATCGGCATCGTCGATGTTGAGGTAGCCCAGCTCGCGCGCCACACGGGTGTTAGTGAGCATGGAGCGACCGGTCACAACGACCTTACGACCGCACTTGCGGGCAGCATCGCAGATCTGCTGCAAACGATGAATGTGACTCGAGAACGACGCGACGAACACACGACCCGGGGCGTTCTTGATGGCGTGCAGCAAGTTGGGACCGACCTCGGCCTCGGACTTGGTAAAGCCGGGAACAGTGGCGTTGGTGGAGTCGGACAGCAGCAGGTCGATGCCCTGCTTGGCAAAGCGGCTGATAGCGGCATAGTCGGGCGTGACACCATCGATGGGCGTCTGGTCAAGCTTAAAGTCGCCGGTGTGCATAACGGTGCCCTGGTTGGTGCGGATGAACACGCCCAGAGCGCCGGGGATGGAGTGCGTCATCGAGAAGAAGTCGAGCGAGATGCCGCCGAGGTTGACATGGCTGCCGCCCTTGACCTCGCGGAACTTGGGTGCGCGGATGCGGAACTCAGAAAGCTTGCCCTCGATAAAGCCAAGCGTCAGCTTGCTCGAGAAGATGGGCACCTTATTGTTGAGGTCCTGCAGCAGGTACGGAAGCGAACCGGTGTGGTCCTCGTGGCCGTGGGTGACGACGATACCGCGGAGCTTCTCCTCGTTCTCCAGAACATAGGTGTAGTCGGGAAGAACCAGGTCGATACCGGGCTGGGAGTCATCCGGGAACATGAGACCGGCGTCGACGAGCACCATGTCGTCGCCGCACTCGAAGACCGTCATGTTCTTGCCGATGCCGTCAAGGCCGCCGAGCGGGATGATCTTCAAGGGAGATGATTTTTTAGCTGCCATAGGTTAGTGTGGTTTCCTTTCTTCGAAACGGGTCTGGAACAACCGACGGGGCGCTTCTGGCAAACCGACCGCCGGGAACGTACAAACATGCATCACAGAGTCGATGCAATAACCACAGTATGATACCCATTTGCACAACAACAGACCACCCATGCATCAAAGCCCCATCTGAACTGGTCCATCCCGCCGGTTTCCCGTGGGGCGGGCACTGATGAAGTTTCCTGCTCTACAGTCCTGCTCACGACGGAGGCCACATTAAGTGGCCTCCTGTTCGTGCGGAACTCGCGATAAACCTAAGCCGGTGTCCCCGCTCTCCCGGGGCCTGTGGTTACCTGGTTGTTGCATGCGGCTCGCTTTTCGGAACTGGGCTGATATTTTCTTGATGTTAGGCGCTCTTGGTCCTAATGGGCTTGGGGCGCCTTCGCGTTTCCTCAGCTCTGCACCCTTGCGGGTTCGAATCCCTCCGCTTGCCCACAAGAAAGCGCCCTGGGCCGTTATGGGCTCAGGGCGCTCAATTTTAATGGCTGGGACGGAGGGACTCGAACCCCCAACAGCCGGCACCAAAAACCGGAGTTCTACCGTTGAACTACGTCCCAATGTGTGGCGTTGCCCAAAAGCAACTCGTTTAGTTTACCTAATCTGCGAGGGCATCGCAAACGCCATCGAGCAGGCGTACGGCGAGTGTCTGCGCGTCGCTGGCCGTGAAGGTGCCGTTGTAGCGCGTCATGCCCGTGAGCTCAATGCGAATGCGAGCCGGCTTCTGCTGCGCGGCGACATTGGCGGTGCGGATGCGCTGGGCCAGGTTGTGGCACTCGGCGAGGGCGATCGTGGCGCGCGGCGCTGCATCTGCGGGCAGCTCATCGCTTGCGATCTCGAGCACCAGGTCAACGTCGGTTGGGACCTCGGAGTCGCAGAGCATCATGCCGCTGTTGTCGGTCGTTGCCGTGGCGATATTCCACATGCGCGACGCAACGCTGCGTGCGATGGGGTCCTCGCCGATAACGGCAATCTGGAAGCGCTCGAGCACGTTGGCGGCGCGAGCAAAACCGATACGGGACTCGGCTTCGGTGACCGAGGGCTTGCCCTCCCACACATGGTGCAGGCGGTTGATGTAGGCGTAGGTGTCCTGGAAGGCCATGCCGTCGGCAAACAGGCCGACATTTTCCTGGAACTGCTGCAGGGCGGCCTCGGTATGCGGACCAAAGTAGCCGTCGTCTTCGCCACAGGCAAAGCCCAAAACGTTGAGAGCGCGCTGCAGGGCCTGCACATCGGCGCCATGGAAATTGGGCATGCGCAGATAGAGAGTGCGGTCGCCCAGCTTATACGAAGCGTCTACAAGGGCGCTCCAGCAGGGGATATCGACGGCATGACCGGCAGCAAGGCCGCTGTCGAGCCTGAAGGTGCTGACGGCCTGCGCAGTGGTGGCTCCAAAGTATTTGTCGGTGACTTCGGCGGCATCAATCGTGTAGCCGAGCTGCAGGAGACGAGACTGCACGTCTTCGACGGCTGCTCCTTGCATGCCCGTTGTAATAGGTTCCATGAACGAACCCCTTTCGGCGTACCATTCGTACTATTTGAGCGTCTGTCGGATAGACAACGCAAAGGGATGCATAAACATTCACTCAACAGTGTAGCAAGTTGTGCCTAAATACGCTGCTGACAGGTTTTATAACCCCCGTTAGTTAAGGCGCTCCACAAAGAAATCTGCCATGGAGAGGAACAGCTCGCGTGCGTGCGGATCAAGCTCAACGTTCTCGATGGCCGCTTTGGCCTTAGCGGTCAGGTCGAGCGCGTAAGTGTGGGCGTAATCGATGGAGCCGGTCTCCTGGAAGATCTCCACGGCGCGTGCGAGCTGCGCGGGATCATCGGTGCCCGAGGAAAGAATCGCCTCGACCTCGTCGTGGTGGCGCTCATCAGAGAGGGCGTGTACGGCGACAAGCGTGCGCTTGCCCTCGGTGATGTCGGTGCGGAAGTCCTTGTTGGCGGCTTCCTTAGTGCCGACAAGGTTGAGCAGGTCGTCCTGAATCTGAAAGGCAAGGCCCGTGTGCAGGCCAAAGGCGCGCAGCGCTTCGATTTGCTCATCGCTGCCGCCGCCGATAATGGCTCCGGCGGCAAGCGGCGTGGCTCCGCTGTAAAACGCGGTCTTGTGCGTCGCCATGTCCAGGTAGTCATCAACCGAGATATCAAAGCGCCCGTCACGGACCCAACCCAGGTCGAGCGCTTGACCCTCGATGGTGCGGACGATCATCTCGGTAAGCTCGTGGAGCACACGCAGCTTCACGTCGGACTCCAGCGTGGGGTCGTCGAGAACCGTCTTGGTGACCATGGTGAGCGCCAGGTCGCCACAATTGATGGCAAGGCCCGTGCCCTCGGTAAGGTGCATGCAGGGTTTGCCTCGACGAAGCTGTCCGTTGTCGGCGATGTCGTCGTGGATCAGCGCGCCCGACTGGAAATGCTCGATAGCTGCCGCGGCGCTGCGGGCGCTCTCAAAGCTACCGCCCACTGCGGTTGCGGCGAGCATGCAGATAAGCGGGCGGTGGCGCTTGCCGGCGTTGGCCGTAAAAGCCGAGAGTGGCGCGTACAGGTAGCGCTCGATATCGGCAGAGGTCGCCTGTCCGTCAAAGAACGTGGCCAGATAGTCGTTAATCTGGTCAAAGTGCTGGGCTAAAAAGCTGGTAAACGGACTGGACACGGGTTCTCGCATTCTTTCTGAGGTTGCATTGGTGCAATATGCAGACAACATATTGCCACATCAGGGCGTTTGGCGCGGCAGTTTTGGCGATTTAGGACAACGGGCGTGCGTTTGATGGAGCGCGCCTAAATCAGCCTAAAATGCTCGAGCGCCGCAACGACACCGTCATGATCGACGGTGTCGGTCACGTAATCGGCCTTATCCTTGAGATAGTCCGGTGCGTTGCCCATCGCAATGCCGACATCGACGGCGTTCATCAGCGAGACGTCATTGCTGGCGTCGCCAATGCCGTATACGGTTCCGTGGTGGGGGTCGAGGGCGTCGAGTACAGACTGGATGCCCCCACGCTTCGTGCATTCGCGGGGCGAGATTTCGGTTACCTCGAGTTCGAGCTCGTTAAAGCACAGCAGCGGCTCAAGTGCCTTATCTTGAGCGATGTGGTTGGCGAGCGATGTAGACATCAAGATCTTGTAGGCACTGTAATGCTGCAGCTGCGTGACTGCGTCGCCCAGGGTGCGCGCGTATCCGGGGGCATCGGGGGCATCGGCACTCATGCGCACGACGCCGTTGAGGCCCTCAAAGCGGATGACCTCGCCCGATTGCTCAAGGTAGGGGGCAAGACGCTGCAGCATGCTGGGCGTCATCGACAGATCGCGAATTGCGTGTCCGTTGATCTCGGCGTAACCGCCCGCAAGACAGACGATGCCGGTCCAAGGCAGCTCAAGAAGTTTGGGGTGGATGCAGCTCAGGGTGCGTCCCGTGCAGATAAAGGCCATGTTGCCGTTGGCGACAAACTCGCGGATTGCCTGCGAAACCGCCTCGTTGGGATAGGGGGAGAGGTCCCGCTCGTCTTCGGGAAGGTCTTGGGCGAGCCTGGGGTCTTGCCAGGCGAGCGTTCCGTCGATATCGAAGAAGCAAATAGCGCCGCGCTTATGGGCTGCGCTGGCGGCAGGGGAGGCCGAGGTGGTGGGCACAAATTCCGGCTCGAGGCCCATGATCTGGTCAAAATGCTCTTTAACGCGGGGAACGGAGATGCCGATGACCACCTGGGCGGTCTTGCCCGTAATGATGAGGCCCTTGGCGCCCACCGCGACAAACGACGCGTTATCTGCAACGATGGAAGGGTCTGCGACCTCGACGCGCAGGCGCGTGGCGCAGTTGGTTGCGCCCACGATATTGCCAACGCCACCTAAAAGCTGAATTACCCGCTCAGCGAGGACGTGATCTTGATCGGATCGACTATCGACCTCGTCATTGGGTGATTGCTCTTTGGCAAAGTCGCTTCCCGTTAAACAATCGATTGCCGCGCGATTGGCAACATGATCCTCGCGGCCCGGTGTCTTAAGGTCATAGACCAAGATGAGTGCTCGAAAACTAACAAAAAAGATGAGGCTAAAGGCAAGGCCGATACCGAGCGCCAAAAGATAGGCACCGGCATGCGTGCGCATGAGCGGAATAAAGTTGAAGGCTGCCATCTCCATCAGGCCGCCCGAGAAGATGCCGACGATGCCAAAGAGATTCATGGTTGTGGCAAGGCAAGACGATAAGACGGCGTAGAGCAAAAAGAGCCCGGGGTGGGTGAACATAAAGAGAAACTCGAGTGGCTCGGTAACGCCGCAAACCACCGAGGCGATGATGGCGGGAGCAAGGATGACCCTGAGGCCGGCACGGCGCTCGGGTTTTGCGGTGGAGTAGAACGCAGCTGCGATGGCAGGAAGGCCAAAGAGCTTGACCCAGCCGGTGGCGGTAAAACCGGCCCACGGCGCAAGTTCATTAAGGGGGCGCGTGCTATGGGAGAGGATGGGGAGCAAACTGCTCCACGTGGCGTAGATGCCGTCGTTAATGACCAGGTTGTCGTAGTAGATCGGCATGTAGAGCAGGTGGTGCAGGCCAAAGGGCTCGAGTGCTCGTTCTAAAAAGACAAAGATGCCCACGCCAAAAGGACCGACGCCTGCAAGCGCGTGACGCAGCGTATCGGTTACATCGTATGCGTAGGGCACGATGGCGGCCGAGATAGCAGCAAGGGCAAACACGGCAAAAAAGCTGATGAGGTAGACCAGCGAGGAGCCCGAGAAGGTGCCGAGCCAATCGGGAACCTTGGCATCGTAGAAGCGGTCATGGATGGCGACGACGGTTGCCGATACCGCCAGCGGGCCGATAATGCCGGTGTCGAGCGTCTTGATGCCGTCGATGATGGTGATACCGCTGGCGGAGGTCAAAGACGACGGGTACTTAAGTCCAAGATTGTCTCCGCTCAGCTTAATGATCTCGCTCAAAAAGAAGCAGTAGGCAAAATAGGCGACGAGAGCCTCGAGGCAGCAACGAGCCGGTTGTTTTTGGGCAAGACCGATGGGCAGCGCTACGGCAAAAAGGAGCGGGAGGCGTTTAAAGACCGTCCACGAGCCGCGCTGGATGATGGTCCAAAAAGCGTACCAAGGGGTTCCGTATACGGCGAGATCGCCGACGATGTCCGCAGTCGTTGCGAGAGCGGAGACGCCGACCATGAGGCCTGATATAGAAAACAGCATGGCTGGCGCGAACATTGCCCCGCCAAAGCGTTGGATTTTTTGCAGCATGTTCTGCCTTCCGAATATCGAGGCGCGTTGCGCGTGGGGAAACGTTTAAACAATGGATTCATTGTAGAGGACCAGACGATTGTCGTACCGGCAGTTTTGAGCGAAACCGATTTGGGCATGACAGAAACCGTCAACGGTTAAATCCTGTCGCTTTACCGATATTCGGTTTAAACAACTTTAAGAAATGCTATCGTGCCTAGCCGGAAATGAATAATGTAGAGGTGAAACAATGCCAAAAGCGATATACGAAGGAATCTACCGAGAAATACGCTCGCGCATCATTAATGGGACCTATGCGTTTCAGGAGATGCTGCCAACCGAAGCCGAGCTGACCGCGGAGTTCGGATGCACTCGCAATACCGTCCGTCGCGCCTTGGGTATGCTGGCCGACGGGATGTTTGTGCAGCCCATACACGGCAAGGGCGTGCGCGTTATTTGGCTTAAGGGCGAAACCGACATGTTGGGCGCACTCGAAGAGGTTGAGTCGTTTGGCGAGTTTGCAAAGCGCAACAATGCCGTTGCATCGACGGACGTTAAGTCTTTCGAACATCTGGTTTGCACCGAGCAACTCTCTCGTCACCTGGGCTTTAAGGTGGGCGAGGAGTTGATTCGCGTAGTGCGTGTCCGAAGCCTCAACGGCAACGCGCGCCAAGTGGACCATGGCTATTTTTTGGCGTCGATCGCCAAGGGCCTGACTCCCGAGATCGCGGCAGATTCTATTTACGGCTATCTGGAGCACAAGCGCGGTGTCAAAGTGATGGCGAGCCGTCGTACGGTGAGTGTCGAACTCGCCAACGATGAAGACTGCAGCTATCTTGACCTCGGCAAATACAACTGCGTTGCCGTCATGGAGAGCCAGTCGTACACCTCGGATGGCATCTTGTTTGAAGTGACGCACACTCGCACACACCCCGAGATCTTCCACTACCGCGTCAACTCCAAGCGATAGCCGGCTAGCTCGCAGCCTGACGAGACTCATGCCCTCAAAGCGAAAACGCCCGGTCAAACCAACGGTACATCGGCTTGACCGGGCGTTTTCTCTGTATTCGATAACAAATAATTGTTTATACAAAACTTGTCAAGTATCAAGTTGAAATTACCGTTCACCGAAGTTTTTCTACCGCTCTAGTAATACTTGTTCAAACAACTCTCCAAATAGCGTATCGTTCAAATCAGCAAAAGGGGCAAAGTCCCCGAGCCAATCTCCGAAGGCGGCGGCAAAGGGTGCCGCCACGGTGTGAAAGGGTGGATTGTAATGAAGAACGAAATGAGCAGAAGGCAGTTCCTGGGCTTTGCTGGTTCCGCGGCTGCAGTTCTTGGTCTGGGCCTCGTGGGTTGCGGTGGTTCTGCCGGCTCCGGCTCCTCTGCTTCTGGTGACGCTGCCGAGGTCTACTTCCTCCAATTCAAGCCCGAGGTCGACAAGGAGTGGAAGGAGATCGCCAAGGCCTATAAGAAGGAGAAGGGCGTCGAGGTCAAGATCGTGACCGCCGCTTCCAACACCTACGAGGAGAAGCTTAAGTCCGAGATGTCCAAGAGCTCCGCTCCGACCCTGTTCCAGGTCAACGGCCCCACCGGTCTTAAGAACTGGAAGGATTACTGCGCCGACCTGTCCGATACCAAGCTGCGCGGTGAGCTCATTGATGACTCCCTGGCTCTGCAGTCCGACGGCAAGGATGTGTGCATCGACTGGGTTCAGGAGAGCTTCGGCATTATTTACAACAAGCAGCTGCTCGAGAAGGCTGGCTACAAGGCCGAGGACATCAACTCCTTCGACAAGCTGAAGGCTTGTGCCGACGACATCCAGGCCCGCAAGGACGAGCTTGGTGTCGAGGGTGCCTTCACTTCCGCCGGCATGGACGACTCCTCCAGCTGGCGCTACACCACCCACCTTGCCAACATGCCGCTCTACTACGAGTTTGAGAAGGAGCACAACCAGGAGGACGACGAGATTAAGGGTGAGTTCCTCGACAACTACAAGCAGATCTTCGACCTGTACATCACCGACTCCACCTGCGATCCTTCGCAGCTTGCTTCCAAGACCGGCGACGACGCCACCAACGAGTTCGCAACCGGCAAGGCCGTCTTCTACCAGAACGGCTCTTGGGCCTACTCTGACCTCGTCAAGGCCGGCATGACCGACGATCAGATTGGCATGATGCCCATCTACATCGGTGTTGACGGCGAGGAGAACCAGGGCCTGTGCTCCGGCGGCGAGAACTACTGGTGTGTCAGTTCCCAGGCTTCCGAGGATGCCCAGAAGGCCACCGAGGACTTCATGTATTGGTGCGTCACCGCTGACACCCCGACCAGCATCATCGCCGACAAGATGGGTCTGACCGCTCCGTTCAAGAGCGCCAAGGAGACCACCAACGTCTTCTCGCAGCAGGCCGTTGCCATGGCCAAGGACGGCAAGAAGACCGTCGCTTGGGACTTCGTCTACATTCCCTCCGAGGAGTGGAAGAAGAACCTCAAGCAGGCTCTGATTGCCTACGCTGCCGATAACAGCAAGTGGGACGGCGTTAAGAACGCCTTCGTCGATGGCTGGAAGACCGAGAAGGCTGCTTCCGAGTAAGCAGTTGCTGCCCAAGCTATCTGATTAGCGACAGGGGGCGGGCAGACGTAGGTTTGCCCGCCCCCTGCATATTGAAAGGACCTTTTTATGGGCAAAGCACTCAAGCGCTGGTGGCCGCTCTTTATGCTGCCCACGTGCCTGGCGTTTATGATCGGGTTCGTGATTCCCTTTATCCAGGGCTTCTATCTCTCGTTCTGCCAGTTTATTATCATTAGTAACGCGCACTTTGTCGGTATCGAGAACTACGTGCGCGCGCTGTCCGATCCGCAGTTCTCCACGTCGTTCTTCTTTACCGTGGCGTTTGCCTTCCTGTCGACGGTGCTCATCAACGTGATCGCCCTGGCCATTGCGCAGGCGCTCACCCGCAAGGCGCTCAAAGGCACCAACATCTTCCGTACGATCTTCTTTATGCCTAACCTGATCGGCGGCATCGTGCTGGGCTACATTTGGCAGATTCTGATCAACTGCCTGCTTTCCAACGTGGGCGCCCAGCTCATCGCCCTTAACTCTGCTGCTGGCTTCTGGGGCCTTATCATCCTGACCCTGTGGCAGCAGGTCGGCTACATGATGATCATCTACATCGCTGGTCTGCAGTCCATTCCGTCCGACTACATCGAGGCCGCCAAGGTCGACGGTGCCACGGCATGGCAGACGTTTTGGAAGGTTAAGATCCCTAACCTGATGCCGACCATCACCATCTGCCTGTTCCTGTCCATCACCAACGGCTTTAAGCTGTTCGACCAGAACCTCGCCCTTACCGGCGGCGCCCCCGCGCACTCCACCGAGATGCTCGCCCTGAACATCTACAACACGTTCTATTCGCGTGCCGGTATTGCATGGCAGGGCATCGGTCAGGCCAAGGCGGTTATCTTCTGCATCCTGGTTGTTGCTATTTCCATGATTCAGCTTAAGGCCACGAGGTCCAAGGAGGTGCAGCAGTAATGAAACGCGATAAGGTTATCAATCGCGCGCTCTCGATTTTCTTTACGATTCTGTCGCTCGCGTGGATCTACCCCGTGTTCATGATTGCGCTCAATTCCTTTAAAAAGGCAACTGCAATCAGCACCACCACGGCATTCGATCTGCTCACGCCCGAGACGTTCAACGGCCTCGCAAACTACATGCACGCCCTTAACGAGCAGGGCTTTGCCTCGGCATTTATGTACTCGCTCATCATCACGGTCACGTCGGTCGTTCTGATCTTGGTGTGCTGCTCCATGTGCGCTTGGTACGTAGTGCGCGTCAACAGCAAGATCTCGAACTTCTTCTATTACCTGTTCGTGTTCTCGATGGTCGTACCGTTCCAGATGCTCATGTTCACGCTGTCCAATTTGGCGGACCGCATCGGCTTCAACACGCCGTTCAACATCTGCTTTATCTACCTTGGCTTTGGCGCGGGCCTGGCGGTCTTTATGTTCGCCGGCTTTGTAAAGAACATCCCGCTCGAGATCGAAGAGGCGGCCATGATCGACGGCTGCAACCCGGTCCAGGTGTTCTTTAAGATCGTCCTCCCCATCATGAAGCCCACCTATCTTTCGGTCGGCATCGTCGACACCATGTGGGTCTGGAACGACTATCTGCTGCCCTACCTTACGCTCGACTCCACCAAGTACAAGACCATTCCTATCTTGATTCAGTACTTCCGCGGCGGCTACGGCCACGTCGAGCTCGGCCCCATGATGGCCTGCATCATGATGGTCGTTGTCCCCATCGTCATCATGTACATCCTCTGCCAGAAGTACATCATCGACGGCGTGGTGGCAGGTGCCGTCAAGGGCTGATGCCGTAACTGTTTTGCAAGTTTTAGCGGCGCCCCTCAGCGCGGCGCCGCGTATCGAAAGGTAGAGACATGGCCGAGATCGTTCTCAAACATGTTCAGAAGGTGTATCCCAACAACGAGTCCAAAAAGAAGGGCTTCTTTGGCAAAAAGAAGAAGACCGAGGAGAAGAAGCACAACCTCAAGGTTACCGAGGATGGCGTGCTCGCTGTTGAGGACTTTAACCTCACCGTTCACGACCAGGAGTTCGTCGTCCTCGTTGGCCCGTCTGGCTGCGGTAAGTCCACGACGATGCGCATGGTTGCTGGCCTGGAGGACATCACCTCGGGTGACGTGTTCATCGACGGCAAGCGCGTCAACGACGTCGCTCCCAAGGACCGCGACATCGCCATGGTGTTCCAGAGCTACGCTCTGTACCCCAACATGACGGTGTACGAGAACATGGCGTTTACGCTTGAGCTCAAGAAGGTCCCCAAGGACGAGATCGACCGCAAGGTTCGCTCCGCTGCCGAGATTCTGGGCATTACCGAGTACCTCGACCGTAAGCCCAAGGCGCTCTCGGGCGGCCAGCGTCAGCGTGTCGCTATCGGCCGCGCCATCGTGCGTGACCCCAAGGTCTTCCTGATGGACGAGCCGCTGTCCAACCTGGACGCCAAGCTGCGTAACCAGATGCGTGCCGAGCTCATCAAGCTGCGTCACGAGATTAAGGGCACCTTTATCTACGTTACCCACGATCAGACCGAGGCCATGACCCTCGGCGACCGCATCGTGGTCATGAAGGACGGCGCCGTCCAGCAGATCGCCACCCCGCAGGAGGTCTTCAACCATCCCGCGAACATCTTCGTCGCCGGTTTTATCGGCGTGCCGCAGATGAACTTCTTCGATGCCCAGCTGGTGCGCTCGGGCAACGGCTTCACCGTCAAGACCGAGGATATGAACGTGGCGCTCGCCCCCGAGACCTGCGCTCAGCTTGCTCTCAACTGGGACGACGGCGACGTGAAGGAGATCACGGCCGGCGTGCGCCCCGAGCAGATTCTGCTTGCCGACAAGGGCGAGGAGGGTGCGCTCCAGGGCACCGTCGAGGTGACCGAGCTCATGGGCTCGACCGAGCATGTCCACGTGACCGCTCCCGACGGCCAGTTTGTCCTGATTATCCCCGTCGTCGACCTCGAGGCCAAGGGTGCGCTCAAGGCTGGCGACACCATCTGGTTCAAGTTCGAGAAGAACGCGACCCATCTCTTCGACAAGGTGTCTGGTAAGAACCTTATCTAGGCCCGGTACATCCAGGCCCTCCCTTTGGGCGACTGCGGTATTGCCATCCTTTTGCCGTGGTCACATATAAGGCTTCCCTCCCGTCCACTGGGCGAGAGGGAAGCCTTTCTTTATGACGGGGCTGTCTGGTCGGTCGTTTGTCTTGATCTGTAACAGGTAGAGGGCCAAATTGGGCCTAGATGTTACAGATTGAGACAGCGTCGAGCTGCCTGTCCTCCCATCTCGATCTGTAACACGAAGGACTGATTTCGGCAGTTACCTGTTACGGATCGAGACGGTCCGTCAAGACAAACCTGTTTATTTCGATCTGTAACATCTGGGGCCGTTTTATCCGAGTAGTTGTTACAGAACAAGATTGTTTGGCGGGGCGTTTCTGTTTGTCTTGATCTGTAACAGGTAGACCTAACTTTGCCGGTTAGGTGTTACAGACCGAGATTGTTTGGTCGAGGCAGGCCACGGGCAACACGCGGGCACAAAAGGCGGAGCCGTGTTGCCGCGACTCCGCCTTCAAGAGGATGGGTAAAGGAAACGAAATTAGCTCAGGTGCCAGATCTCGTCGTTGTACTGGGAGATCGTGCGGTCGGACGAGAAGGTGCCGGCGTTGGCGATGTTGATCAGCGCCTTGCGCATCCAGGCATCCTGGTCCTCGTAGTCGGCCAGCACGCGCTCCTTGGTCTGGATGTACTCTTCAATATCGAGCAGGGCCATAAACCAGTCCTTGCCCTTGATGTCATCGTGCAGACGCTGCAGGCGCTCGGCGTTGCCGGTCGCCATAAAGGCCGGGTTGGTGATGAAGTCCACCAGCAGTTTAATGCCGGGCTTGCGGTAGAGCGCACCGGCGTTGTAGGTGCCGTCGGCGTAGAGTTGTTCGACCTGCTTGGACGAGGCACCAAAGGTGTAGATGTTCTCGTCGCCGACAAGCTCGGCAATCTCCACGTTGGCACCGTCGAGCGTGCACAGGGTCAGGGCGCCGTTGAGCATGAACTTCATGTTGGAAGTGCCGCTCGCCTCCTTGGAGGCCAGACTGATCTGCTCGGAGATGTCGGCGGCGGGGATTACGCGCTCGGCGGCGGTGACGTTGTAGTTCTCGATCATGACGACCTGCAGGTAGGGGGCCACGTCGGGGTCGTTGGCTATCCACTGGGACAGCGTCAGGATTAGGTGGATGATGTCCTGAGCGATGGTATAGGCAGGCGCTGCCTTGCCGCCAAAGATGATGGTGACGGGGTGCTTAGGCTTATTGCCGTTTTTGATGTCGAGATACTTCCAGATGATGTAGAGCGCGAGCATCTGCTGGCGCTTGTACTCGTGGATACGCTTGACCTGAACATCGATGATGGCGTTGGAGGGAATGGTCACACCCTGCTCGAGCGCCATGAACTGGCGCATGATGGCCTTGGCCTCGGTCTTGGTGGCAGCCAGGCGCTCAAGAACATCTTTGTCGTCGGCGAACTTGGCGAGTTTGCTCAGATCGCCGGTGCTGCGCCAGTCGGTGCCGATCACATCGTCGAGCAGGTTGGCGAGCGCGGGGTTGGCTCCCTGGATCCAGCGGCGGAAGGTGATGCCGTTGGTCTTGTTGGAGAACTTCTCGGGATAGATCTCGTAGAACGGGTGAAGCTCGGTGTCCTCCAGAATCTTGGTGTGGAGCGCGGCGACGCCGTTGATGGAGAAGCCAAAGTGGATGTCCATGTGAGCCATGTGGACGGTGTCGTGCTCGTCGATGATGGCGACGCGCGGATCATCGTGCTCGGCCTTGGCAACCTCGTCGAGCTTGACGATGATGTCGGCGATGGCAGGCGAGACCTTCGGCAGGCTGGCGAGCGGCCACTTCTCGAGTGCCTCGGCAAGGATCGTATGGTTGGTGTAGGCGACCATGGAGCGCACGATGGTAACGGCCTCGTCAAACTCGATGTCGTGCTCGGTGGTGAGCAGGCGGATGAGCTCGGGAATGACCATGGTGGGGTGCGTGTCGTTGATCTGGACCACGGCGTAGTCGGCCAGATCGTGCAGGTTGCTGCCGCGCTCGACGGCCTCGTCGATCAGGAGTTGGGCGGCGTTGCTCACCATGAAGTACTCCTGGTAGATACGAAGCAGGCGGCCCTGCTCGTCGGAATCATCCGGATAGAGGAACAAGGTGAGGTTCTTAGCGATCTTCGTCTTATCGAAGTCGATGGAGCTGCCGGGGACCAGGCCGTCGTCGACACTTGCCAGGTCAAACAGACGCAGGCGGTTCTTGGTGGGCTGGCCGTAACCGGGCACATCGATGTTGACGAGCTTGGAGGTGACGGCAAAATCGCCAAACTCGACGGTGTAGGAGCGGTCGTCATCGATCAGGATGTCCTGCTCGCCAAGCCACTCGTCGGGGACGGCCTTTTGCTGGTTGTCGGAAAAGCGCTGACGGAACAGGCCGTAATGGTAATTGAGGCCCACACCGTCACCGGTAAGGCCCAGCGTGGCAATGGAATCCAGGAAGCACGCGGCCAGGCGACCCAGGCCGCCGTTGCCCAGCGACGGTTCGACCTCAAATTCCTCAATCTTGTTGAGGTCGTGGCCGGCAGCGGTGAGCTGGTCTTTGACCTCGGCATAGATGCCAAGGTCGATCATGTTGTTGATCAGCAGTTTGCCAATCAAAAACTCAGCAGAGATGTAATAGAGCTTTTTCTTGCCATTGTTGAGCGGGCAGGCGGCGGAGCGCTCCTGTACGAGCTTGACCAGCAGTTTGTAAATGCGGCGGTCATCGAGTTGCTCGAGCGAAGTTCCAAAGGACTGCTCGGCAAGATCCGCAAGATCGATACGGGGCATGTTTCCTCCTGTGGTGAGTTGACGACATGTCAGAAATTCAAAAGAAGCCCGCGCGAGGGGATTGGGGTGGCCTCGCGCGGGAAAAGCGGTCGCGTCCGCACGGTGGGGTGGGGTCGGGCGCGGTAGCTCCTATTGAGGAAGCTCGATTTCGGCTTTCGACGGGATGCGGAAGTAGGTCTCGGTCCAGTCGGTGAGTTTATGCTCGAGTTCGCGGGTGATGGCGCCATCAAGCATGCGCCAGGTCCAGTTGCCGCCCAGAGTGGCGGGGGTGTTGATGCGCGCCTCGTTGCCCAGATTGAGCAGGTCCTGCATGGTGTAGATGCAGGTATCGCTCACGCTGGCGGCGATGGTGCGGTTGAGCGCGTCGGCCATGGACTCGCCTGCCTGCTGGTGGGTATACAGGGCCGCCTGCTCGCGCTGACGCGGGGTGGCCGTTCCTTCATACCAGCCGCGTGCCGTTTCGTTGTCATGCGTTCCGACGTAGGCGACGGTGTTGGCAATGTAGTTGTGCGGCAGGTAGTACGAGTTGGTGCCCTCAAAGGCAAACTGCAGGATCTTCATGCCAGGGAAGCCCGTGGTGTCGCGCATGTCGATGACACCAGGGGTAAGAAAGCCCAGGTCTTCGGCAATGATGGGAAGCGTGCCGAGCTTTTCCTCGAGCACCTTGAAGAGCTTGAGGCCGGGTCCCTGCGTCCACGAACCATATGACGAATCGGGAGAGGAGAACGGCACCTCCCAAAATGCCTCGAAACCGCGGAAGTGGTCCAGACGGATGATGTTGTACATGTCGAGGGCGGCTCGGATGCGGCCTTCCCACCAGGAGAAACCGTCTGCTTCCATGGCATCCCAGTCATAGATGGGGTTGCCCCAGTACTGGCCGGTGGCCGAGAACTGGTCGGGCGGCGTTCCCGCGACGCTGACGGGATTGCCGGCGGCGTCGATCTTAAAGAGCTCGGGCGTGGCCCACATCTCGACGGAGTCGCGCGAGACGTAGATGGGCAGGTCGCCGATGATCAGGATGTCGCGCTCGTTGGCATAGGCCTTGAGGCGGCTCCACTGGCGATCGAAGAAGTACTGCGTCATCTGGTGGTAGAGCATGCGCTCGGGATGGGCGGCGCAGACCTTGCTGGATGCCTCGCCGCGGCGGCGGAGCTCCTCGGGCCACTCCCAAAAGGCCTTGAGCCCGCACTCCTCCTTCACGGTCATGAACTCACAATAGGGAATGAGCCAGTCCTCGTTTGCCTGGATAAAGTCGTCGAAATCGGCCGGCTTGTCGGCAGCAAAGCGCTCAGCGGCGCGGTCGAGAATCTGACGGCGGCCGCCAAAGATAGCGCCGTAGTCGACATTGCTGGGGTCGGATCCCAGATACACGTCATCGATATCGCGCTGCTCCAGATACCCTGCCTCGATAAGCTCGGCAAAGTCGATAAAGTTGGGGTTGCCCGCGCGGGCCGAGAACGACTGATAGGGCGAATCGCCATAGCTGGTCGTCGTAAGGGGCAGAATCTGCCAGTAATGTTGTTTGCACGAGGCGAGAAAATCGACGAAGTCGTAGGCATTCCAGCCAAAGCCGCCGATTCCGTATGGTCCGGGCAGAGATGAGACGGGCATGAGGACGCCGCTTGCACGCTCCATGAATGCGCTCACCAACCTTCTTGTTGTGGGGTCGGCCTGCCGATGGATGTGCAGTCCGCCCCCGATGTTCTGATTCGATATGCCTATTGTAAAACATGTTGTTTAAACATGTACAGGCAAGATAAAAAAGTTGGTCGATTTTCGGCGAATGGTTACATGCCATGAAAAAGCCCCGACCTCACAACGTGAGATCGGGGCAAGAGCGGTATGTAGGTTTTTGCTACTCGGCGTCGGCGAAGCCGTTGGGGTTGTGGCTCTGCCAGTTCCAGCTATCGCGGCACATATCCGCGATGTCGTACTGAGCCTTCCAGCCCATCATGCGCTCGGCCTTGGAGGCATCGCACCAGTTGGCGGCGATATCGCCGGCGCGGCGCTCGCGGATCACGTAGGGCAGCTCCTTGCCACAAGCCTTGGAGAAGGCGGCGACGACCTCGAGTACCGAGGTACCGGTGCCGGTGCCCAGGTTAAAGATCTCGACGCCGGTCTTGCCGTTCATCCAGTTAAGGGCGGCAACGTGACCAGAGGCCAGATCGCACACGTGGATGTAGTCGCGCACACCGGTGCCGTCGGGTGTGGGGTAGTCGTTGCCAAAGACCTGAACGGCCTCGAGCTTGCCCACGGCAACCTGCGCGACATAGGGCACCAGGTTGTTGGGGATGCCCTTGGGGTCCTCGCCGATCAGGCCCGACGGATGGGCGCCGATGGGGTTGAAGTAGCGGAGCAGCACGACGTCCCACTCGGGGTCGGCGGTGTGAACGTCCATAAGGATCTGCTCGATCATCCACTTGGTCCAGCCATAGGGGTTGGTTGCGGGCTTCTTGGGGTCTTCCTCGGTGACGGGCGGGTTGTCCGGGTCGCCGTAGACGGTCGAGGAGCTCGAGAAGATGATGGACTTGCAGCCATGGTTGCGCATGACGTCGATGAGCACCAGGGTGTTCTCGATGTTGTTGTGGTAGTACTCGACGGGTTTGCTCACCGACTCGCCGACGGCCTTAAAGCCGGCGAAGTGGATGACGCGGTCGATCTGATGGGTGTCGAAGATCTTGTTCATGGCCTCGCGGTCGAGCACGTTGGCCTCGTAGAAGGTGAGGTTCTTGGCAGCCTCTTCGCCCACGATGGTCTTGACGCGGTCGACGGCGACGGCGCTGGAGTTGGAGAGGTCATCGACGATGACGACCTGGTAGCCGCCCTCGAGCAGCTGAACGACGGTGTGCGAGCCGATAAAGCCGGCGCCACCGGTTACGAGGACGCAGGTGTCTTTGGGGTCGAGTGCTTTGGACATGTAGTCTCCTATCGAATCAGGAACACTTCTTCAGGGGAGTATAGCGCAGGCAGGGGCACCCAAAAGGTGCAGGGCAGGAAAAGCAGATGAACATGCTAACGTACTGATTGAAATGTTTGGCGTGGGCGTAACCTTGACTTTGACGTTTGCATACGAGCCGCCGACCATACGGTTTGCTGCCGTTCGTGGAAATCGTTGGGATGCGCCGGATGTACGCTAATATGTATGAGTTGAGCGACATATAAATAAACATGTAACGGAGTAGATATGTCACCAAACAGCGATTCCATCCTTTCCCAGGAGCTTTCGCGTCGCACTGCCCTCAAGGCCCTGTTCGGCGCAGCTTCTGCAGCCGTTCTTTTTGGTCTGCCCGCTCGCGCCCATGCTGCGGAGGCCACCAAGGAAACCACCGACAAGCTCAATGCGGCCCAGGCTCAGCTTGACGAGGTCCAGGCCCAGCTCGACAGCATCGCAAATGAATACGCGGCGCTGGCCAACAAGAACGCCCAGACCCTCAACGATATCGAGGGCGTACAGGGCCAGATTGACAGCACGCAGGCGCAGATTGACGAAAAGAAGGCCGAGCTCAAAAAGAAGCGCGGCGATCTTTCCGATCGCGTTTCCGCCAGCTATAAGTCGGGCGGCACCAACATCCTGTCGCTGCTGCTCGCCTCGGGCTCGTTTGAGGAGCTCGTCGCCAATGCGCACTATGTTGAGAAGATCAACAAGAGCGACCGCGACGCCATCGAGGACATTCAGACCATCCAGGAAGAGCTCGATGCGCAAAAGACCGAGCTTGAGTCGCAGAAGGCCGACTTGGAGAAGCTCAAGGATCAGCAGACTGCCCAGATGCAGGACATGCAGGCCAAGCAGCAAGAAGTCCAGACCGTGCTGAGCGGTCTTTCCGACGACGTCAAGGAGCTCATGGCTCAGCGTGATTCCGAGATTCTCGCTGCCGCCCAGGCCGAGGAGGCTGCCAGGAAGGCCGCCGCTGCTGCCGCGGCCGCCGCGAACAAGAACAATTCCTACTCGGGTGGTTCGAGCTCGGGTGGTGGATCGTATGCGCCCGGAACTCCGCAGCAGAATGCCGGCTCGGGCAAGCAGCAGGCCGTCGTCAACGCGTGCTACTCCACGCCTTCGCCGGGTCAGAACTGGTGCGCGGCGTGGGTTACCAATGTCTTCCGTAACGCCGGCGTTGGCTACTTTGGCGGTAACGCGTGCGATATGTTTAACGCCTGGTGCTATAGCTCCGACCGCTCGGCGCTGCAGGTGGGCATGATTGTTGCCGACTCATCGCATAGCGGCACCGGCATACCGGGCCTGATCTATGGCCACGTGGGCATCTACGTTGGCGGCGGCATCGTTATGAGTAACGAGGGCGCCATCACGTCGAGGTCGCTTGACTCGTTCATTGGGTTCTACGGCACTGGCTCTGGCGTGCGTTGGGGCTG
>OLTD01000385.1_pt1 | contig 22980 bp, 17 predicted proteins | sample 1643231 | NCBI WGS metagenome assembly OLTD01 (sample SAMEA3136647, study PRJEB25190) | human gut metagenome | biome: human gut; feature: human-associated habitat; material: faeces | place: Austria | collected 2013
TGTCTACAAAGTTATAAACAAATTGGTCAATCAGAAATTCTGCAACCTTTTCATCTTGTATGGTTGCATCTACGTAGTTTACACTTTGTTCTGTAGAATTGGATGCAACTGTTTTTCCTTTATTACTAAAGGCGCTGATAGCATCGGGAAGAAAAGCCTTATATTCTTTTAGAGCTAATAAACCGGCATTGATCGGAGTAATAGCTTCCAGTTTTTCATAATATGCTTTGGAAGGAATATAGTTGTCATCCTTTCCAAAATGAGGATGATACAAAGCGTATTTGGAGAAATAATAATACGTATAGAATTGCAAACGTATTTTTTCCTGTGTAGTGAAATCGGCTGGAAGTTTTGCGGCTTCCAATACTTGGCAATTGGCTGCGTACAGGCTGTCCCCTTTGTGTATGAGGGCGGCCTCTTGCATTTTCATATCGGGCATACCGAGTGATTGGAGCTCTTTGCTTCCCAGATAGGTGTTGATAGCGGCACCTGCTCCTTCAAAGGTTGTGTTTCTCCACATGTTGTCACTGTCGAATGACAAGGTAAGGTCTTGATTGGGATCCAGATAAAGAGTACGGCGTCCGCGTGTGTATTGCATGGTTACATATTGCGGAGTGAATCCTGTGATTTCTATGTTGCCGTTTCCAGCGGCATCAATCGCCACTTCTTTTTGTTCGCCACTTTGGCTGAAAGTCAATCTCACTTTGACCTTCTCATTGGGATTGGTGACCTTAAAAGTGAGCTTTGCAGCTTCTGTAGCGGTAAAGGTACTCAGCGCAAGGCCAAGTACCATGATGGATTTTAGAGTTCTCATCTTATTTTTTTCTTTTAGGTTTCATTTTCAATGCATCGGGACGCATGTTATAGACTTTTTTTCCGTATGCGGGTTCTGTGCTGAGGCAGGCAGGGATGGGGGCTTTGCCGTTCAGTTTGCGAAGCACCATTTCCAAGGCGGCTGCATATTCCTGATGGATGAAAGCATCATCTCTGTCTGTTTGGTTATAAGCAATGTATTGCAGATAGCCTACACATTTGTTGAACCAGAATTCGGGAAGTTCCTCTGCCTTGTATCCCAAACGGGCGATAAATTTCAGTCTACTGATTAACTCTTGCTGATTGACTGTGGTGTCTGCAATCATCGCATCAATCTGGGTAGCTGCCGCTTCATACTTTTGTTCCCGGATATCATTATTGATACGGATCATTTTCAGATTGAAATCTTTTCCTTCATAGTTGCATAAGGCTTCAATTTCCGCCAATTCGCCGTATGAAGTTTCTTTTGCCAATTTAGCGTCAACAGCTTTTTTGCCGAAACGCTGGCAGAAATCCGCATAATTGTCTGATACTTGCTTCAGGTACGGGTTCATGCCATTGATCGTGTTTACATATGCTTCCCATACATCCGGATCAGTCAGTTTGGCGCCTCCTTTTATTAATTCGTCAAAAGCGGCCTGTACATTATTGCGTGCATAGACTGAATAGTGATAATTGATGTAATCAATTAAAAAAGCACGCTCCCTGTTTCCTTTGGTATATTGGTCTTGCAGGTAAAAAGAACGTTTGGTAGGAATGTTTGCGTCTTTTCCTGTCTGAATAAACTGTTCGGGAGTCTGACGGCTACTGCTGCGATGAACAATTTCTTCGGTAGCAGGATCTATGAATGCATAGGTGGGATAACTGCGTACACCGTATTTCTTGGCTAATGTAATTCCTTCACCTTCTTCAGCATCAATTTTGAGGTTGATGAAAGTTTGGTTATAGTAGTAACCCACTGTAGGCAAAGAGAATACGGTTTGTGCCATATTCAGGCAAGGTCCGCACCATTGGGTATAGAAATCAATGAATATCAGTTTATTTTCTGCTTTGGCCTTGGCTACGGCTTCTGCCCAAGTAGTGCCGTGCAGGAAATTGATTCCTGCATTCTGGGCATTTAAGTGAATCGCATAGATACATGCGAAAATGAGTAAGATATATTTTTTCATGTCTTTGATTTTAATATGTTAATAACCAGGGTTTTGTTTACATTCCAGATTAGAACTGATTTCTGATGACGGAATGGCATCGATACGGCGGTCTATGATGCGTTGGTAATAATTGTCTCCTTGTGCTTCCGATTTTTCATATTCTTTTTCCAAAGCTTCTCTTAACGTCTTGTTCAAAGCAAGCAGACGGGTGAAATCGGGTTTCTCTGTGTATCCTGCAAAACGGATCATGGCAAACCATTCATGCCAGTTCTCGAAAGACAATTCCAGCATCCATTCGTTGAATATGGCGGTTTCCAGTTCTTCGTTATTGGCTGGAAGAATTATTTCGGCTCCTGCTCTTTCGCGTAGTTTACGGATCGGTGCGTAGGCTTCGGATATAGAGGATCCTGAACGATACAAGGCTTCGGCTTTAATCAGGTAGAGTTCGGAAACACGACTGAAGATGACAGGCATGTCATTGGCATCATTCAGCAGCTTCTTTACCGATTTCAGGTTGTAGGCTACCGCAGAACTGCGGCTGTCCATCAGGCTGTCTACTTTAGAGAAGATGGCATCGGCGCGAGGATCATCCCCCATCAGTTCCACATACTCATTGGTGGGCCCCCAGTAACCTTGTTTTTTCGTGGGGCTGTTACCGTAACATTGCTGACGGGTTGAAGTGTTGGTGGCATCTTTTTGGTCGAATACACGAGCGAATAGAATCTCTTTGGTTGTTGAAAACTTATCAAAAACGTCACCATAGTTTGCTTCCGGCAATGGAGAATTTGTATCAATTGCATCATTAACTGCTGCTACCGCTTCTGTGTATTTTCCTGCATACAGCAATACTCTTGCCTTTAATGCCTTGGCTGCTTCTTTAGAAGCTTGTGAAAGCTTTTTCCAATCAGGAGCTTTTTCAATAGCTATTTCCAGTTGATCCAGAATATATTGATAAGAATCGGCTACGGAGCTACGTGCCTTTAAAGCATTGGATACGGATGGAGCTTCATTACGCATGACAACTCCATATTCACTATTCATATCCCAAAATTCGCAGTAACGAACCAGGATATTGAAGTAGGCCAAAGCGCGTAAATAGGCTATTTCACCTAACACTTCGGCTCTACGGTTTCCGGAGAACTCTCCGTCACTCATGCGGTTACAGGCTGTTTCCAGGAAGTTGGCGTTTTTGATTACAGCGTAATCTGCATCCCATTCCGTTGCATCACTGAATGATAGGGTAGGCAACATTCGTTCGGAGTAGTAAACGGCATTACCGGCGCTGACAATTTCTTGACGCCACATGGTCCCGGCTTTGAAGGAACCACTTACTGTAGGAAATATGACATTGAATCCATTTCCGGGCAAGGAGTAATAGATTCCGTTTAAGGCTAACTCTACAGCAGCGGGTGTTGTGATGGCACCGTCTAAATCTGCTTCGAATTCGGGCTTTTGGTCCAAGACATCTACCAACTGGCACGAGGAAACGCCCATTGTAAGTAAAGCTAAGAATATATATTTTTTCATTCGATTATACATTTAAATGATTATAAGTTAATTTTTAAACCAGCCGAGAAAGAGCGGAAACCCGGATAAGTGGAGGTTTCATAGTTACCGCCATAGTTGCTGTTACTGTTTACGGTAGCAGGGTCTGTTCCCGGATAAGAGGTGAGCGTGAACAAATTGGTAGCCGAGACAAATAGTTGTCCTTTAATTACTTTGTTTAAAGGTAAATTATAAGTCAGACGCACTTCCTGCAAACGGAAGAAGGAGGCATTAAACAATTCATGATCGGTTAGTCTAGGTACACCGTCACCTATATACAAGGCCGGGTATTTGGCATCTTTGTTGGTGTCAGACCATCTGTCATTCAATCCATAGTCAATCAAACCGGTTAATTGTCCGGGTAGATTCTGCAATGTTTTGTTATAAATCTTCAAACCACCGATCTGATATCCGAAGTTGGCGAACAGGCTGAATTGTTTATAAGATAAATTGGCAGTCAGACCGCCGAACAGATCCGGATCCGGATTACCGATAATAACACGGTCATTGTAGTTGATGATTCCATCTCCATTTAAATCCTTAATTTCCAAATGTCCCGGTTTTAATGAGTTACCATCGTAATAACTTTGTCCCTTTGATTTAGCATAGGCATTCAATTCATCTATTCTGGCTTGATCTTGTATGATCCCGGCATATTCATAACCATGGAAAGCTCCCATTGGATAGCCTACAGCCAATACTTGGTCGGCATAGCTGCCTTGAACTACTACATCCATAGCTGATTGTGCTCTACCTTCTTCAACCAGTTTGGTGACTTTATTCTTGTTATGTGACATATTCAAGGTCAGGTCCAAGTTCCAGTCTTTAGTAGATAATACACGACCTACCAGGTTTATTTCAATACCGCGGTTGGTCAATGCTCCGATATTACGGTTCATCTGCATAGAGCCACCGGTTGCACTGGGCGGGAAATCAAATGACCAGATCAAGTCTTTGGTATCTTTGATATAGCCAGAGATAGAACCGGTCAGTCGGTAATCGAACAATGCGAAATCAAGACCTAAATCATATTGGGTCGATTTTTCCCAGCGGATGTCGCGGTTACCCACTTGTTTATGTATAATGGCTGACAGATTATTATAACTGGTTGCTTCGTATAAATCACGATTAGAGAAGCTGGTTAAGTTTTGTGTACCGGTAGTACCTACGCTGGCACGTAATTTCAAATCATTAATGAATGTCAGGTTTTTCATGAATTTTTCCTGAGAGATACGCCATGCAATGGCTCCTGAAGGGAAGAAACCATAACGGTTGTTCGAACCAAACATGGATGAACCATCATAACGTCCTGTAAAAGTGAACAGGTAGCGCTCCATTAATTTATAATTGATACGGGCAAATGAAGAGAACAGACCACTTGCATTATATCCGTTACCCCAAGATGAGATGCTTGCGGCACTTCCTAAATTGGTGTAGATATCATTATCCGGATAAGTCTGGCCATTCATTCTTGTACTACGGCTTATACCACGTTCAAAGGAGATACCGGCTACGGCATCCAAAACATGATTCTTGTTGAACTCATAGTTATAATTCAATGTATTGTCGAATACGGTTTTTGAATATTTATAATGATATTCTGACCCACTGGCTTCATTTCTAGTACTTAGAAAACTTGGACTGAATGAATTGTTTTCAGTAAATTGTAAATTACCCGATAAACTGGAACGGAACCGGAATCCTTTCCAAATATCAACTTCTCCGTATACGGTTCCCATGATGCGGTAAATATTATCATGGTTTTTCTTATAGGTGTTGGCTACCGGGTTGGCTTGACCTGTGGACATATCAAATTCACCGTTATCATTATATATAGGAAGGTCAGGACGGAATCCTTGCGCACTAAATAGTGATGTGTTCGCATTATTTTGGTCTGTATAACTCATATTGGCATTAATACCAAAACGAAGGATAGGCAGCACGTTCATTTCTGTAGACACACGTGCGTTATATCGGCTTAAGTCACCTCCTTTGACCATACCTTGCTGATCGAATACTGATAATGAAATAAGGTATTTAGATACTTTACTGCCTCCGCTTACAGTCAAGTCGGCATTATGGCGGATAGCAGTTTGTTTCACTTCATCAAACCAATTGGTGTTGGCACTGCCTAATGCAGTGGAATTAGGTTCAAGAATTTCCAATGCATATTGGTTGGACGGATCATATACCAAGGTTTCTTTGGCAAAGCGGCGTACTGTTTCTCGCCATTCATCACCATATAAAATACGGAAGTTCTTAATTTGAACATCAGTGGTAACATTGTAGTTGAAGCTGACGGTAGGTTTGGAACCTTCCACTCCTTTTTTAGTGGTAACGATAACTACACCATTTGCGGCGCGAGAACCATAGATAGCAGCCGCAGAAGCGTCTTTTAGTACGTCCATAGACTGGATATCATTGGGCGAAATTGCATCCAGCATACTGGGATCTTCTACAGGAACTCCGTCGATCACATACAAGGGTTCATTGGAACCGGTCAATGACGTGGCGCCCCGCACACGTACACGGACAGTTTCACCCGGAACACCTGTATTTTGGGATACCTGTACACCGGCAGCCAAGTTTTGAAGCATGGAGGTTACATTAGGAGTGTTTAATTGGCTCAATTGTTTTAAACCTACTGAAGCAACAGAACCGGTTAAGTCCTTAATGGAGGAAGTGCCGTAACCTACTACGACAACCTCGTCCAGATTAGTTACTTCACTTTCCATTTTTACATTGAAGACATGTCTGTTACCAATTTTCTCCTTAACCGTCTGCATACCGATAAAGCTGATCATCAGTTCGTCGTTTTTAGTATTTTCGGGATAAGACAACATGAACTGCCCATCCATATTGGCTACAGTACCGAAAGTTGTACCTTGGATAACAATAGAGGCTCCGATGACCGGTTCGCCCATATCATCTTTGATCACTCCGGTAATTGTTCTGCGCTTGGCATTTCTGTCAATCGGTAATATGAGTACATAATTGTTCTCTACTAATTCATAGCGCATACCTGCCTGGCTACAAATCACGGAAAGTGCTTGTTCCAGAGGTTCTTTGTTTAATGTAAGTTTCAAAGGTACATTGTTCAATGTTGCATCTTCGTACATGATATGAATGCCTGTTTGCTTTTTAACCATGTTAAGAGCCTCTTTTACACTGATGTTTTCACTTTTGATAGTGACAGTCTTGTCGGCTAGTACGTTTGCAAACATTGCGTTGAATGTGCAGAATATGCACATTAACATTACTAATAGCCTCATTTTTGGAGGTTTAGCTACTAAACGATTCCAAAGTTCGTCTTTTTTCATAAAACTCAAATAACTCATTTAATTTAGAATATTCCTGTTATACAGGGTTTGATTATTGTTTTTTTACAAATATAGTTTCTCCTTTTCTCTCAAACTTGACATCGGATACGCGATGAATAATATCTAATGCAAAATCCAAAGGCTTGTTACGGAAAATGATTCCGGTAAACTTCATGGTTTCCAATTCCTTGGATGCTATTTGAATATCTACATTATAGCATCGTGACAGTCGGGCTGTCAGCAAAGGGAATGGCATTGCGTCAAATTCCATAGCACCATCTGTCCATGAAGTATAGAATTCTGTATCTACTTTGCTAACTTTTGATTGTGCAGAAGAGTAATGTTCACCTGGCAGCAGGTAGTATTCACCTGAAGGAGCAGTTACTTTTAGTTTACCTTCAATCAGAGTCACAGATAATTCTTCATCGGGATAAGCCGAGATATTGAAAGTTGTTCCTAATACATAAATAGCATGGTCGTGTGCTTTTATTATGAAAGGACGGGCTGCATCGTGGGTTACCTCAAACATAGCCTCTCCTTCTAAGGTGATTTCACGGGTATCTCCAAACTGAACCGGAAAATCGATATGGGAGTCCGCATTCATTTTTACTTTTGTACCATCAGCCAATACTATTGCATATTCCGAACCTTTTGGCACTATGATCTTATTTTGTAATAGTTCGGTATCCAGTTCTGTTTTATGGGGGTAATCACTTTCTTGAGGGAATATGATTTCTCCATTGTTAATATAACTTCCGTTGATTTCCCGTTGGTTTTCATAGAGGGGAATTACAGATTGGTTTGCTTGTACCCAGGTGGCTTTAGGAGTTTGGGTGTTCTGGGGAAGAGATGATTGCTCGCTTTGGGTAATGGCAGGCGTCAGATTCCGGTTATTAAAATATAAAATGGAAGCAATCCCTATGATAACAGCTATCGCAGCGGCAGATGAATAAATCGCAACCCGATAGCGGATAGAGTGGGGCTGCTTGCAACGTTTTTGAATAGCTTCCCATGAAGCTTCTTTATCAAACTGTTGTAATAAGTTAAGTTGGTTATTGACATGGCGGAGTGAAAGTAACTTCACAAAAATTTCTTTATGTGAAGCGTCTTCTTCAATCCATTGTTTTAATTCTTTAAATTCCTGTTCATTGAGTTGGTGGGACAGGTATTTTTGAATTAAGGTTTCTGTTTTACTCTTTTGCATAATTGTTGTACTGTTTAACACTAAGTATCACAAATACGCAAAACGGGTGACAAAAATCTGAAGAAAATTATAAATTAAATAAGATTAGGATTTCTATCATATTGAAACGACGCAACATTTTTAATGCGCGTGATAAATGAGTTTTTACTGTATTTACGGAAATATGGAGTTCTTCGGCTACTTCTTTGTACTTTTTGTCTTCCAGAACAATCTTGACTAAAACATTGTATTCCTGTTCCGGCAGTTTTTTTAATTCGGCCAGCAACTGGCTTCTTTTTTGCAACAGTTCTTCTTCATCATAAAAGTCATCGATGGGAGAATAAGATTCTTCCTCCAGCTCGTCTAAGGAGAAATAGCGTTCCCGTTGTACTTTGGTCAGTGAGGAAAAACGGACGGCATTGAACAACCAAGCATGTAGGTTGGAGGAAATGGCAGTATGCGAGTTCTTGTCCCAGAAACTGACAAATAGATTCTGCACGATATCTTCTGAAGTTTCCGTAGAGCCTGTGAACTGTACAGAGTAAAGGCATAAGGGAAGGTAATAAGTATCATAAAGCAGACGAAAGGCTTCTTCTTTGTTTTCAGTAAAGAGGGCTAATATCCTTTCGTCTACTTCATCATATTTATTGTATTTTCTTGCATTATTGTCCATAGATGCCTTTTATGGCACAAAATTAGGAATTTAACCGGCAAAATGTGCGATTTACATCAAATAAAAATGCAAAAAGTACAATGTATATAGAATATCTTCTTTATTTTTCAATTCTGAACCAGTCAGCGTCCGTCCATCCTCCGTCATTGGTTACAATAGCGGGGCGCGTACAGAAGATACCTACCTTGGCTCCTATCCATTTACCTTCTTTTACTTGGAAAGTTTCTCCTAATGGCTGGAATTTCTTGCCGTCCGTACTGTAACTGAGGTTACATTTCACTAACAGGTCGTGACCGCCTTCACTGGCTTTAATCTTGTCTCCTTTTGCGGAAAATTTAGCGCGAAGATAGATTGTGCCGTCTTTTAAGGGAACGGAAGCATTTACTTTTTCAGTACCCCCTCGATCGGCTTTCAGGCATTCCACTTGTGACAGGACGAGTCCGTTGTCTGTGTTTTCAACAACTAATCCGGCATAATCCATTCCCATTACAACCAGTCCCGTACGTTCACCTTTATATTTTTCTGTCGGCTTGAAAGTAAGCTTGGTGGTGGCAGTGAAATTGGGAGCCGGAGTCTTTTGTAGCATCAGATTAGAAACATCCCATAAACTCTTATAATCTTCGGGAACCGGGTAGGAGTATAGACGTACAAATCCTTCTCCTCCGTTGAAATAAGCCCATTTTTCATTGATGTTAGCCTGCCATTGCCATTGAGGAGACAATGTATAACCATCAAACTCGTCACTTTCCTGCGGAGTACAAATAGGATAGTTCTTACCTACATTAGGCTTTTTATAAGTCAGAACAGGTTCGCCACAGCCGTCTCCGTCTTTATCAATACCTATGACGGGCCAATCATCAACCCATTTCATAGGTTGCAGGTGAACCAGGCGTCCGTAAGCACCTACGTCCTGGAAGTGCATGAACCAGTCTTCTCCCGTAGGGGTGTCCACCCAGCCTCCCTGATGAGGTCCGTTGACGGGAGAGTTGCCTTGCGCTAATACTGTTTTCCATTCGTATGGACCGTATACGTTTTTTGAGCGAAGTACGACTTGCCATCCTGTAGGAACGCCGCCTGCCGGATGGAAGATGTAATAGTATCCATTACGTTTATAGAATTTGGGCCCTTCACAAGTCTGATGTGCTTCATGACCATCGAAAATGATACGGGATTGTGTGATAGCTTTACTTGCATCAGCACTTAGCTCACAAATTGTAATTACACTTTTCAGTCCGGCCCGGCTTCCTGCATAAGCGTGAACCAGATATACACGACCGTCATCATCCCATAATGGAGTCGTGTCGATGATGCCCTTTCCGGCTTTCACCAAAACTGGCTCGCTCCAGGGACCTTTCGGATCTTTGGCTTTCACCATGAATGCTCCTTGGTCCGGGTCACCCCAGAATATATAGAATTCACCGTTATGGTGGCGGATACTGGGTGCCCATACACGGTTGCCATGTTCAGGACGGACATCGGTAACAGGGGGCAGTGCGTAGGGTACAGCCGCACCTATGATAGTCCAGTTGACAAGGTCTTTGGAGTGTAATATTTGTAAACCGGGCAGACAGTTGAAACTGGATGAGGTCAAATAATAATCGTCTCCTACACGGCAAACGTCCGGATCGGAGTAATCCGCATACAGGACTGGATTTTTGTAGGTCCCATTGCCTTGGTCGGCCACCCAGGCTTGGGATACATAATTCTGTGCGGGAGCAGATAAAAAACAGCCTCCTAGCAGACAGAGAGTGATTAGTCGTTTCATGGTTTTAGATTTTTTATTTAATCGTAATTTTGCAAGGATGTTCCAATTCTTTTCTCCATTGGGGAAGATAATTGAACCAGTCTTTCATATCTTTAAATCCGAAACTTTCTTTTTTTGAGGTGAAAGTAACGTAATAGTGGAAATGCTGTTGCCCCGGTGCTTGTAAGGTATATAAGTAGTTTGATCCGTCTTGTACTTCTTTACCGATATATTTAGGAATGAAAGTTCCCATACCTGTTGTTTCCTTCACATAACCTATGGTGTCTGTGACAGGCCAGTCGGTTCCCCAGCTTCCAGTCAGTCCTTTATGGTCGCTCATGTGACCTCCTTCTTTCAGAATCTGTACACCTGCTGCAAAGACTTCCTGTTTAAGCGGACGGTCAAACAGGACATCTACCTTCATGTCCCGATGACCGCCATAGATGGTATATCGATTGATCATGTTCAAATCGTTTCCTTGATATTCCCAACCGATGACTTCTGCTTCGACGATGGCACGTACAGGACCGGAGGCTAGTACACGTTCCGTGCGGTTTACTACTGGTTTTATGTGGGTCGCCTCAGTACCATTCCAACCTTTTAATGCACCTACACCACCACTATTGTAAACACGTAGCGCATCATCTCCGTAGCCGTTGGCACGTTGCGCTTTGGTAGGGTAGAAACAAGTCTCTTTTATTTCCAGTCTTTTATTTACTTTGCTATATGGATCTACCGTCTGTTTTTCGTTGAAATAGATACGATAGGCAACTAATTCACTCTCTATAGCCGGTCCGTGATGGTAAACAAAACTATATACATTCTCGGTTCCTGCCGCTGAAAATCCCGTAATATTGGCGAATTTGTTGTTATGTCCGTAAGCTTTCATTTGGGCATAAGTACGTGCCGGATAGTTTTTTTCACTTTTTTCTGAAGAGAGAATTATACGGAAACTTTTGTTGCTTTTGGCTGGCATATCGATGAGGAAAGCCAGTTCGTCAGCACGTGCGTCACCGTTCAGATCGTCCAGTTGGGACGGAATTTCTTTATTACCTTCCCATACAGTGGCGGATTTGATGTTGAAACCTGCTTTCAGGTTATTTAAATCTATCACTATCGGTTCGTCGGTCTTATTTTGAGTCCATTCATTGCTGACTTCTACGGTCAGTGTCTTTTCGCCTTTTTGTGCAAAAGAGTTGGTAAAGCATCCTGCTAATAATGTGAGGACAATAATTGAGCGCTTTTTCATAATGATGTATAGTTTATTATTTTAAGCACGGATCATACGGATTACACAGTGTTAGTATGAAAACCGTGTTTATCCGTGCAATCCGTGCTTTACTATTTTTATAAATTAAGTGGAGAAATGCACTAATGGGTGTAAGAATTAGAAGTTGAGTTCTTCTCCTTGTGCCCCGATTTCAGCATGATTCTTTCCGTCTATCGTTACATTGGAAACATTTTGCATCTTCAAGTTCTTTCCACTTTTTAATAACTCTATTTTGATATTTTTCATATTAACTTCGTCGGCTTCGCTTAATACTACACCTTCTTTAGCATTAGATACGATGATATTCTCCATATTGATATTCTTGATTCTCATCTCAGGCAAGCCATTGAAGAACACAGCCCTGCCTGCTCCGTTACAGGTTACATCTTTGATAAAGATATTACGGAATATCGGAGTTTCTTCTGTTACAGGAGGGATGGTAGTTTCTGCTTTCTTTTCATCCTGATTAGGATCTTCACCACGACCTTTTCCACCATAGTATAAATTGAATATTAATGCTTCGTTCGGAATATTAATCATGTTGATATTGCTGATGTAGATATTCTCTACCAATCCGCCACGCCCACGATTACTTTTAAAGCGTAAGCCAACATCTGTACCCATGAAAGTACAATTGTCTACATATATGTTGTTTACACCTCCTGACATCTCACTACCTACAACAAAACCTCCATGTCCATGTAATACGGTGTTGTTCATAACGATAACATTTTGACAAGGTTCACCGCGTTTGCGCCCTTGTTCGTCCTTTCCTGACTTTATACAGATACCATCATCTCCTGCATCAAATGAGTTGTTTATAATCAATGCTTTATTACATGATTCCAAATCAAGAGCATCTCCGTTTTGTGAGTACCAAGGATTAGAAACAGTAACTTTATTAATTGTAATATTTTCACATGATAGCGGATGTAAGCACCAACTGGGTGAATTTTTGAATGTCGCTCCTTCCAGCAATACCTTATTACATTTGATGAAACTTAGCAATACAGGACGTAACCAGTCGCGCATGTAGTCCCAGTCAGAATCGGTAAGTTCTCCACGAGGTACGTTGAAGTTGTCTTTTGACAGGATAGCACCTTTCAATGCACCTTCACTAGGATACCAGATTCTTCCGTCGGCATCTACCACACCACCGGAGGCGACCAATTTTTTCCATTGGCCTTCAGTCAGTTTATCTTTCTTGGTCGGACGCCATGTGTCTCCATTACCATCAAATACTCCGTGGCCTGTAATCGCTATATTTTCAGCATTACGTGCTGAAATAGGAGACTGGCAACGACGGGTTTCCAAACCTTCAAAAGAAGTGTTTATAATGGGATATAGTGAATGGTCTGCACTGAATAATACTAACGCATTCTTTTCTGTATATAGATTCACATTGCTCAATAGTTCGATGGGACCGGTTAGCCACAAGCCTTCAGGAATAATGACTTTGCCACCTCCTTTGGCATTAACCTGTTGGATTGCATCATTAATAGCCTTTGTGTTTAAAGTAATACCGTCTGGCTTGGCACCGAAATCTATGATGTTTACCGAATAGTCTGGGAAAGTAGGTTGTTCAACTTTATCCATCTTGAAAGGGAGGCTTGTATAGATGGCGGGATCTATAATATCTTCTACAATAGTCGTAGACGGACAATTATTACATCCGGTCAAAAAAGGAATTAAACATGTGGCAGGAAGTAATAGAATCTTCTTTATTAAAGTAGTCATTGGTATTATATATGTTTAAGATTAATAATTATCTAGTTGATTGTTGCTTTAAGAAGTCTTATCACTCTCCCGTAAAAGACCCTCACGGGCTATTTACGGGAGCAGCAATAATGTTTCATGTTAACCTAATTCTAACCTTAAATAAATATTATGAAAAAACCTCTTAATTCAATGGCAAATATAGCTGAAAGAATTGTCCTTTATGTGCACTATTTGATAGAATAAGTGGATTTTTTGTTAAATTCTCATTTAGCTGAAACCTTAAATGGTAAAAATTAGTTTTATAATTGCATTATTTCTTCATTTGTGTGCAAAAAAAGCTATGATTAATTTATTTGTTTGTATCTTTGCAAACTAATTTAACAATAAAGAAGGTATGAGTTACAATTTGTTGAAAGGAAAAAGAGGTATTATTTTTGGTGCATTGAACGAACAGTCTATCGCATGGAAAGTTGCTGAAAAGGCTGTAGAAGAAGGTGCGTCCATTACATTGTCCAATACTCCGGTAGCTGTCCGTATGGGAGAAGTTTCTGCTTTAGCTGAGAAACTGAATTGTGAGGTAATTCCGGCAGATGCAACCAGCGTAGAAGATTTGGAGAATGTTTTCAAACGTTCGATGGAAATATTAGGTGGAAAAATAGATTTCGTTCTGCATTCTATCGGTATGTCTCCTAACGTTCGTAAGAAACGTACTTATGATGACCTCGATTATGATATGTTGAGCAAGACTCTGGATATATCTGCCGTTTCGTTCCACAAAATGATTCAAGCTGCTAAAAAGCTGGATGCTATTGCGGAGTATGGTTCAATTTTGGCTTTGAGTTATGTTGCTGCACAACGTACATTCTATGGATATAATGATATGGCGGATGCAAAAGCATTGCTTGAATCTATCGCACGCAGTTTTGGTTACATTTATGGTCGTGAACATCATGTGCGTGTGAATACCATATCTCAGTCACCGACCATGACTACTGCCGGTTCAGGTGTGAAAGGTATGGATAAGCTGTTTGACTTTGCTAACCGTATGTCACCATTAGGCAATGCTTCGGCAGACGAATGTGCAGATTACTGCATTGTAATGTTCTCTGACCTGACTCGTAAAGTGACTATGCAGAATTTATATCATGATGGAGGTTTCTCCAGTGTAGGTATGAGTTTGCGTGCTATGGCAACTTATGAAAAAGGTCTGGATGAATATAAAGACGAAAACGGAAACATCATTTACGGATAAGAAATAGATGATGCGCAAAATTATATTCATATTAGTAGTATGTCTTGTTGCTCTTTCCTCCTGTCAGTGGGATGGGAAGAGTGGCAATACTGCTGATGTGGATGTAAGAGTTGCCCGTTATGATCGTTTGCAGTATGAGTATGTCACGATGAATAGTTTCTCGGCACTGCAAAAAATGAATACGGACTATCCTCAGGTTACCAAGCTGTTGATAGAAGATGTATTGGCGATAGGTGAGGTGGATGACATGAAGATTAACGACCGGATGTTGGAATATTATTCGGATTCTACTTTATTGACTTTGATGCACGATGCCGAAGAGAAATTTAAGGATCTTGGTTGGGTTGAGGAAAAACTGACCAAAGGTTTTAAACGTTTGAAAAAAGAGGTTCCTACATTGTTCGTTCCTCATTTTTATGCTCAAATAGCTGCTCTGAATCAGTCTGTTGTAGTTGGGGATAGTATTTTGGGTTTTAGTATTGATAAGTATATGGGAGCAGATTATCCTTTATATAAACGCTTCTATTATGACTATCAATGTCGCAGTATGGAGCCTGATCGTATTGTTCCGGATTGTTTTACCTTTTATTTGCTGAGTCAGTATCCTTTGCCATGGCAGCCTGGTCGTACTTTATTAGATATGATTATGCATCGTGGAAAGATAAATTGGATAGTGGCTCATATTTTAGGGTATGAATCTTTTGAGAAAGAGATGGGATATAGTGAGGATGAGGCTGAGTGGTGCAGGAAGAATAAAACAAGTCTGTGAAAGACAATGGTTGAAAATGGTCATTTATATGCTACCGATCCCCTTGTTGTACGTACTTATATACGCAAGGATCCCTTTATTTCTATTATGGGTGAGAAAACTCCTGCAAGTATTGGAGTATGGATGGGGATTTTGCTGATTGATGAATATATGAAAAAGCATCCTGATATGACAATAAAGGATTTGTTGGCTAAGACGGATTATCATCAGATGTTGGCTGAAACAGATTTCAAACCTTGATATTTTGATTGATTAGTAGTATGATGGAAGTTGCTTTGTATCTATTGCCTGTCACATTAGGCGAAACTCCTGTGGAAAATGTGTTGCCTGTGTATAATAAAGAGGTCATTCTCGGCATCAAACATTTTATTGTAGAAGATGTACGCTCGGCACGTCGCTTTTTGAAAAAGGTAGATCGCGGGATTGACATAGATGCATTGACTTTTTATCCATTGAACAAACATACTTCTCCTGAAGATATTTCCGGTTATCTGAAACCTTTGTTGGCCGGACAGTCCATGGGAGTTATTTCTGAAGCCGGTTGTCCGGCTGTTGCTGATCCTGGAGCGGACGTGGTTGCTATTGCTCAGCGTAAGAATCTTAAAGTGGTGCCTTTGGTAGGACCTTCCTCTATTATTATGTCTGTTATGGGATCGGGTTTTAATGGACAGAGTTTTGCTTTTCATGGTTATTTGCCTATTGAGCCTGGTGAGCGTGCGAAACGTATTAAGGTATTGGAGCAGCGTGTTTATGCAGAAGATCAGACGCAGCTTTTTATTGAAACTCCTTATCGTAATAATAAGATGGCGGAAGATATTCTTAAGAATTGCCGTCCGCAAACCAAACTTTGTATTGCTGCCAATATTACGTGTGAAGGAGAATATATAAAGACTAAGACAATAAAGGAGTGGCAGGGGAAATTGCCGGATTTATCGAAGATTCCCTGTATTTTCTTGATTTATAAGTAATGCGATAACAGATATTCATTTAAATTCCTCCCACATCTGTGTCACTATGTTCAGATGATCTATTTCTTCTTTTAGAAAAGAACTATATTGGGCAGAATTCATTTCTATTTCTTCGGGAGTTACAAATTTTCCTCCGGTAAAATGTATCTGTTCTTCATCGTTTAAAGGAAGAATATATAGCATGATGGTTTTTTTAACTCCATTGGTTTCTTTTACCAAATGTTTCAAACTGAAGCGTGGTTCCGGTTGTCCGGTAATATGGTTGCTATATTTATTTTCTACTTCTTTGGCATATTTATCCGTATCTGTCTTGCAGGCATAAATGTAGTCTTCCATAGGTATGTCCAACTTGCCGGGTTCTTCACCTTGATAACTGCGGGGAGCAACATAGATCTTTCCATTGCAAATAGGGGCGATACGTAAAAAAGGCATTTTTTTATAGGTTAAACTGATTGTTTTCACAAAAGCATGATTGACAATAATGCAAATGACATATATCAAAGGAGGGATGATGTGGGTCATAGCGTAAAGGGTATTATAAGATAGTGGACTGAAAAATAAATAAATTATGCAGGAAGCAAACAGGTGAATGCCGGATAAAACAGCTATAACCTGTGTGGCCCAACAGTTCAGAATAGATATCTTATAATGAAAGTAGGAGAATAGTTTTGTATAAAAATTGGGGACCATGAGATAGAGTAGTGAAAAACAGAGTATCAGTATTTCTAGCGTAATGGGAACTGTTCGGTCCGGAATAAGCATATCTCCGCTTATGCCTTTTATGATGGATGCAATGATTAATGCCAAAGTTCCATGTAGTAATACTAGATTTGGCTGATAAACAGGAGGTTTGACAAGTCTGTATAGGATATAAATAATGCTAGCCAAACTACAGACATACAAAACAACTGCATCTTGAAAGAAAATGCAGAAAATCATGCATACAATGGCTGGTATTAACCCTGTGGACATGATTAAATTCTTGTATTCCAGTAACGATTTCATTCTCTCTATCTCTATTTATATCTTTATAACAAAAAAGATATAAAGTTGGTTTACTCGTTACCCTTTAAATTTTATATGTTTTTCTGCATGATAGGAGGAACGTACCAAAGGTGCGCTTTCCACTTCTCGGAATCCTTTCTTTAATCCAATTGTTCTATACTGTTTAAATTGATCGGGAGTAATATATTCCGCTACCGGATAATGGCGGTGGGTAGGTTGTAGATATTGGCCAATAGTAAGTATCTTGCAGCCTTGTGCCAATAAATCGTCCATGACTTCTTCTACTTCTTCCGGGCGTTCTCCCAAACCTACCATAATACCGGATTTAGCTGTAATACCATTATTGGCTATTTGTTTGATGACCTTTAAACTGGTTGCATAGTTGGCTGCGCTTCGTACCAGGGGACTGATGCGGCGTACGGTTTCCATATTGTGTGAAATGATGTCTGGTTTGGCGTCAATGACTAGCTGAATCAGTTCGCTCTTTCCTTGAAAATCAGGGATTAAAACTTCGGTTGTGGTTTCCGGATTCAAGCGCTTGATTTCTGAAATCGTTTTAGCCCAATGGGCAGCACCCAAATCATCTAGATCATCACGGTCTACAGAGGTAATAACGGCATGAGATAATTTCATGAGTTGAATGGACTCTGCTACATGGGTAGGTTCTTCAGGGTCTAACGGAAGAGGCCGTCCGGTCTGTGTGTTGCAAAATTTGCAGGAACGGGTACAAATTTCGCCACCTATCATAAAAGTGGCAGTACCTTTTCCCCAGCATTCTCCCATATTGGGACATCGTCCGCTACTGCAAATGGTATGTAGTTTGTGGGAATCTACAATATGTTTGGTTTCGGTATATCGAGCATTTGCCCCTATGTTTATCTTAAGCCAGTCTGGTTTTTTAACGTGATTCATGATGATATTAGATTTATAATTCACCACAGATTATACCAATGCAAATTGTTTTCATTCGGTTTTTATGTAAAATTATATAATCTGTGGTGAATGGTTTTTTATTTTAAATTATCAATAAAGAAATTGGCTACGCGAGTCAGTAAATGTTTAGTTGTGTTGCCTCCACTGATTCCATGGTTGCGGTTGGTATAGATTTGCATGTCAAATTGCTTGTCGGCCTGTACCAATGCTTCACTGTATTCTGCGTTGTTACGTAAGTGTACATTATCATCTGCTGTGCCGTGGATCAGCAACAATTCACCGTTCAGTTTGTTGGCACGGTTAATAGCAGATGCAGCATTGTAACCTTCCATGTTTTCTTTGGGGGTACGCATGAAGCGCTCTGTATATACCGAATCGTAGAAACGCCAGTCTGTAGGAGCTGCAACAGCTACTCCAGCTTTGAATATCGGTGTTCCTTCACTCATGGACATTAATGTATTGTAACCTCCATAGCTCCATCCCCATATACCGATACGGTTACCATCTACATAGGGTAGTGTACTTAAGTATTTGGCGGCTTCTACTTGATCTTTCGATTCTTTTACTCCTAAACTCAAGTAGGTGCATTTTTCAAAATCAGACCCTCGGCCACCGGTTCCGCGTCCGTCTACACAAGCCATGATGAAGCCTTGACCGGCCATATAAGCTTCGAACATGCCGCCATCTCTACGGGCTCCAATTCCCCATTTGTCTGCAACTTCTTGTGAACCCGGTCCACTATATTGGTGCATGATAACAGGATATTTTTTGTTCGGATTGAAATTTGCGGGTTTCATTATCCAACCATTCAATTCCACACCGTCATTGGTCTTGAAACTAAATAGTTCTTTACTTGGCATATTCAGACGTGAAACTTGGTGTTTCAATGTGTTATTATCTACTAAGGTTGCCAATTCTTTACCATTATTGTCATTAAGGGTAATGACAGGAGGGGTGTTGATATTAGAGTAAGTATTGATGTAATACTTCATATTGTTACTGAAAATAGCTTTATGAGTTCCTTCCTGTTTGGATAGTTTGGTCTTTTTACCTTTGCCGTCCACTTTGTAGATAGCGGTGCGTAGCGGACTACCTTCATTGCTTTCAAAATAGAATGTGTTGGTAGCTTCATCCCATCCCAGGAAATCTTTCACTTCGAAGTTCCCTTTTGTGATTTGCTTAACCAGGTTTCCTCCGCTAGTGTAAAGATAGAGATGGTTATAACCGTCTTTTTCACTCATCACCACAAAGTTTTTTGGATAGAAAACGATGTTGGAGTAGGCTTCTTCTTTAATGTATTGGGGAGCTTCATCACGTACCATCAGTTTACACAATGTACTTCGTGGATTGGCAAAGTAGAGGTCGAAACGGTTTTGATGACGGTTCAAAGTCATGATTGCCAACGCATTCTCATCATCCGTAAACTTGATGCGAGGGATATAACTGTCTGCATCTAGAGGCAAGTCCATCTTGCGGGTTACCTTACTTTTTATATCAAAAGTATGAACGGTTACTTTGGAATTGTCAATTCCTGGCATAGGGTATTTGTATTCATATTCTCCCGGATAAGTGCTGAATTTCTCTAATGCGGGAACCATACCTTTGTATAATGGAAAAGAATACATAGGTACTTGACTCTCATCAAAACGGATATAGGCAAGCATCTGGCTGTCTGCACTGAAGTCGAAAGCACGGTTGAAGCCGAATTCCTCTTCATATACCCAGTCGGGAATACCATTTAGCACTTCGTTGAATTTGCCGTCTTTGGTTACTTGTGATTCACTGTTGCCAAACAATAATTTTACCAGATAGATATTATTATCACGTACAAAAGCTATCTGATTGCCATCCGGCGAGAATAAAGGAACCTGTTGTGGACCGTTTTCTGAGAGCGGTTCCATTTTATTGTTTTTTACGTTGAAAATATAGTAATTGGCGGTAAACGAACGACGATAAATAGGTTTGGTTTCAGTCTGTATTAGAATCAGTTTTTCATCGGGTGACATGATATAGTCATCAAATGACTTGATGCTACAGTCACGGGCCGTATTTACATCGAAGATGGTGCCTGTTTCTTTGCCGGTCTTGAAAGAATACTGTATGATTTTTTTGCCATCGGCACTCATTTGGGTATAATGTTCTCCATCCAACATCGGTTTGATACCTCTGATTCCTTCGGCACGATACGTTCTGTTTGCTACGTCTTGCAAGCTTACTTGTTGGGCTCTGACTGTCAGCAAGCAGAAGAATAAAATAATAAATATACTTAATTTTCTCATAATAGATAAATTCTTTAAATGATAATCAAAGACAAAGGTAAAACTTTTGTTTGAAAATACGTATCTTTGTCCCGCAAAATAAGTTCATGAACAGAGAGATGCTTTATAACGACTTATCCGGCTTTTTAGCTATGCACTTTCCTTGCAAAGTGCAGAAGATTTCTATTAATGCCGGATTTACTTGTCCTAACCGTGACGGCTCGGTAGGATACGGAGGTTGCACTTATTGTAATAATCAAACATTTAATCCGGCCTATTGCCATACGGGAAAGTCTGTTACTCAGCAGTTGGAAGAAGGAAAGCGGTTCTTTGTACGCAAATATCCGGAAATGAAATATCTGGCCTATTTTCAGGCTTATACCAATACGTATGGGGAACTGGAAGAGTTGAAAAGAAAATACGAAGAGGCACTGATGGTAGAGGATGTGGTAGGACTGGTGATAGGAACTCGTCCGGACTGTATGCCGATATCATTACTGGATTATTTGGAAGATCTTGGTAAACGCACTTTTGTATTAGTGGAGTATGGCATTGAAAGTACGGATGATGAAACGTTGCGCCGGATAAACCGGGGACATACTTTCGCCGTTTCTGCGGAGGCTGTTCGGAAGACTGCAGAGAGAGGGATTTTAGTAGGAGGGCATATAATTCTTGGTTTGCCCGGAGAAGAAAGAGAAATGTTAATCAGACAGGCAGGAGTACTTTCACAATTACCTCTGACTACTTTAAAGCTGCATCAGTTACAACTTATTAAAGGTACGCGCATGGCGAGTGAATATGTGAAAGAGCCTGAAGCTTTCCATCTTTATACAGCTGATGAATATGTTGATTTGGTTATTGATTATATAGAACATCTTCGTCCGGACATCGTACTGGAGCGTTTTGTTTCCCAATCACCTAAAGAATTGTTGATAGCTCCTGATTGGGGATTGAAAAATTATGAATTTACGGATAAGGTGAAAAAACGGATGAGAGAAAAAGATGCCTGGCAAGGCAAATACTATAAATATTAAAAGAAGAAAACAGATATGGAAATCAAAGGAAAAGTACATTATGTGGGAGTGAATGACCGTAACAAGGCTTTGTTTGAGAACTTGTGGCCGTTACCTTACGGTGTGTCTTATAACTCTTATTTGATTGACGACGAGATGGTCGCTTTGGTGGATACAGTAGACGTATGCTATTTTGAGGTTTATTTGAAGAAAATTCGTAGCATTATCGGTGATAAACCTATCAATTATTTGATTATAAATCATATGGAACCAGACCATTCCGGTTCTATCAGTTTGATCAAGCAATATTATCCTAACATTGTGATTGTCGGTAACAAGAAGACTTTCGAAATGATTGAAGGGTATTATGGTGTAGGCGGTGAGCGTTATGTAGTGGGTGAAGGAGATTTTCTAGCTTTGGGACATCATAGACTGCGCTTTTCATTGATTCCGATGGTTCACTGGCCCGAAACGATGGTTACTTTTGATGAAACGGAAGGTATTTTGTTTTCCGGTGACGCTTTCGGTTGTTTTGGTGCATTGAATGGTGGTGTAGTTGATACAAATATTAATACAGATATTTATTGGAATGAAATGGTGCGCTATTATTCTAATATTGTAGGCAAATATGGTGCGCCGGTACAGAAGGCCTTACAGAAATTGCAAAACTTGAAAATAACGACTGTTTGTTCTACTCATGGTCCGGTATGGACAGAGGAAATTCCTCGTGTGGTACGTATTTATGACCGTTTGAGTCGTTATGAGGCCGAAGAAGGGGTTGTAATAGCTTATGGCTCGATGTATGGTAATACAGAGGAGGTGGCAGAAGCTATTGCAGAAGAACTGAGCAAGCAGGGAATTCGTAATATCGTGATGCATAATGTTTCTCATACCAGTCATTCTTTTATTATTGCGGATGTATTCAAATATAAAGGACTGATTGTGGGATGCCCCACTTATAATACTCAGATGTATCCGGAAATGGAAGCTCTGCTGAGCAAGCTGGCTTCTCGCGAGATAAAGGGGCGTTATCTGGGATATTTTGGCTCATTTACATGGGCTAGCGCTGCTGTGAAGAAAATTGCAGAGTTTAATGATAAGTTGAAATTTGAGCCTGTCGGAAATCCTGTAGAAATGAAACATAGCATGAAGGCCGAAACTAACACTCAGGCAAAGGAGTTGGCTAAGGCTATGGCTGATCGTTTGAAAGCGGATAGAAAATAAATCTTGTGATAGCATACAAATGACGCAAATGACACATGATTGATAAGATCAAGCTTGTGACAATTGCGTCATTCGTGTTCTAAAGAGGGATATTCAGTAAATGTCTCTAAAAAATAAGATGGCATATGAAGATGATAGGG